>UINC01001718.1_pt1 | contig 18142 bp, 19 predicted proteins | sample 5385821 | NCBI WGS metagenome assembly UINC01 (sample SAMEA4666929, study PRJEB26691) | marine metagenome | isolation source: Pacific Ocean | place: Pacific Ocean | collected 2011-10-13 | reverse complement strand
AAACTGGAGAGGACGGTTATCCACTGCAGAAGGCAAGCGAAAGCCATGCTCCACTAAGGTTGATTTTCTTGAAAAATCACCTCTGTACATTGCACGAAGCTGAGGCAGAGTCATGTGACTTTCGTCGATAAAAATTAGGGAGTCATCCGGGAAATAATCCAGTAATGTTGCAGGAGGTGTTCCGGCAACTCGGCGATCAATAATGCGGCTATAATTTTCGATTCCAGAACAGGATCCGGTCTGTTCGATCATTTCAAGATCATATTCAGTACGCTGCAAAAGACGCTGCGCTTCCAGAATTTTGTTTTGCGCATTTAGATCTTCGAGGCGTTCCCGAAGTTCTTCCCGAATCAAACACAATGTTTCCGGAATATGTTCTGCTGGTGCAACATAGTGCGAGGCAGGATAAATAACAAAATGCTGATATGACATTTGCTTTTTGCCAGTCAAGGGATCGAAGCGGACCAGGCTTTCAATTTCGTCACCAAATAATTCCACCCGAATTGCCGATTCTGATTCTGCCAAATAAATATCTATAACATCGCCGCGTACTCTAAAAGTTCCTCTGTGAAAATCGAGATCATTCCGGATGTAAAGTAATTCAACAAGTCTTTCTAAAATAATTTGTCGAGAAAGACGTTCACCAACCTTAAAAATGAGCAGCATTTTTTCGTATTTTTCCGGCGAACCAATTCCGTAAATACACGAAACACTTGCAATAATCAGTACATCTCGACGCTCCAGCAACGAGCGAGTTGCAGACAAGCGCAAACGGTCTAGATCGTCATTGAGCGCAGTATCTTTTTCGATATATAGGTCACGGCTTGGAACGTAAGCTTCAGGCTGGTAGTAGTCATAATAGCTGACAAAATACTCGACTGCATTTTCTGGAAAGAAGGTTTGGAATTCGTTGTAAAGCTGGGCTGCAAGCGTTTTATTGTGCGCAATAACCAAGGTGGGACGCTGTAATTTCTGAACAACATTGGCCATCGCGAATGTTTTTCCGGATCCGGTAATACCCAACAAAACCTGATGTTTATACTTTTTTTCGACACCATTGACCAACGCCTCAATAGCCTGTGGCTGATCTCCGGATGGTTTGAATTCAGCTTGCAGTTTGAATTCCATATAGGTTCTTGCTAATTATCAATCACTTCCAAAGGCCACTTGATCACACCATGCGGATAAATCACGCTCAAAGAATACAATCCATGCGCTGGAGCAGTAGTTCCGGCCAGCATACGTTGGCCACTTTCCAATGCTTTTGCAACATCATCAATGCTTTTGCGACCTTGTCCGACTTCAACCAAAGTTCCAGTTATTATTCTTACCATGTGCTGCAAAAACGAATTGGCTTCCATTTCTATTTGTAAAGTAGAGTAACAAAAACTGGCTTTGGTAATCAAAATTTCACGGAGGTCTTTATGCGGAGTTGGTGAAGAACAACTTGCTGAACGAAATGCAGAAAAATCGTGTTTACCGGTTAATAACTCCGCAGCTTCCCGCATCAGTTCAATATCTACAGCCTGGCTGACCCACCAACTCTGGTTCCTAGAAAATGGTGACTGGTAGGGCAGATTGGTAATCAGGTAACGGTAGCGTTTGCCAATGGCACTTTGTCTTGCGTGAAAATCTGCTGCAACAGTTTGCGCGTATTTGACGACAATATCTGATGGCAGAACTGCATTTAGAGCAATACACCACTTTTCAGGCGTTTTAAAATTTTCTGCTATAGCAGTAAAATTTGCTGTGTAGTTGAGGGCATGAACCCCGGAGTCGGTGCGTCCTGCACCATGAACTTTCACAGTTTCTCCGGTCAGGTGCTTAACAGCCTGTTCAAGTGTGTCTTCAATGGTGGGTGAGGTGGGCTGAACCTGCCATCCATGGTAGCAAGTTCCTTCATAGGTCAGCAGGAGCAACCAGTTTTGTGCAGAAGGCACGAGAGTTTTTCGGAAGCGTTAACTGTTTGCTTGTTCTGCCAGAGCGCGAACGCGGGATGGATCATTACCTGTAACGCTGTCAATTTCTTTTCCATCTTTGAGAAGGACAATATAAGGAATTCCGCGGACACCAAAACGTGCAGCTGTCTGCATATTGTTATCCACATCAAGCTTGCAAACTTTGAGCTTGCCTTCCATATCTCCGGCAATCTCATCGATCAATGGAGCCAACGATACACATGGACCACACCATGCTGCCCAAAAATCAATGAGCGCATAGCCCGATTTAGTTTCTTCTTCAAAGTTGGAATCATCAAGGTGGATTACCTGGTCGCTTGCCATATCTTGCTCCTACTAGGTTAATGATTTAAGTCCGGATACTGTATGTAATAACAGAATTTTGTCTGTAAAAAACATTCACTAGCGCATGTGATTCTGCCAAATTAACAAGAGAAAAACAAGTTCTTTCCTAAGATCTTCGATATCCCGCAGCAAATACGCTTTAATAAATATTGTTGAGATTAAATCTTAAATATGGTTTTGAGATAGAAATTCTCGGAAAAATCTTGCTAAATCACAAATATCTTCTAATTTGAAACGAGAGGAAATGATTGGTATGCTTCTTATCTGAATAAAATTTAAGTGAAAACTGCTCTCCATTTATAAACAATTGATTTAGAATGAACGTGTCAATTCAACAAAAAGTCCGTCAGTATTTGGTTCATTCCTTTCTTTATTATCGATTGGATGAATCAATTATTTCCGACAGGCATTATGATAAAATTTGTGTTGAAGTGGGAAAGTTAATACAAACAAATTCCGCCGCAAGTCTTTTCCCTTATTACGATCTGGTGAAAACTAACCTCTCTGAAGATGCGTCCGGCTTTTCCGTTCGTAAATATCCTGCTGAAATTGTCAGTACTGCAATGCACCTGCTCTATCAACGTAGTTATATCAAATCCATGACATTTGATACATATTTAGCACGTTTTGGCTACAGTCTAAACTGAGATACCGAATGCCCAGGAAGAAAGCAGAAAAAAAACCGCCTCAAGTAGAAAAAAACCCTCCTGAGGAAGGAATAATTTTTCCTGAGGAAGTAGAAAACAACACAGAGGAAGAAGAGACGCTTCAGTCACTGGGGCAAAAAATTCGGGAAGTCCGAGTTTCGAAAAACCTTTCACTTGAAAGCGTTTCCGGACACCTACATATTGCTCTCAAGATTCTAAGGGCTCTCGAAGACGGCACCCCTGAAAATGTGTCCTCTCCAGTTTTTATACGCGGTTTAGCCCGAGCATACTGTAAGTTTTTGGAAATGGAAGAGACTGGAATTGCAGACAAAATAGATCGACTTTTGAAAACCGAAAACCCGAATGAACAGCTGAATCTAAAAACTCTTCGACCAGTTCAAGTAGTCAGGGAATCACATCCGGTTCGCAACACTTTGACCGTCTTGGTCCCTGTTATTGGCGGATATTTATTCTATTCCCTCTATTTTTCACAGATGCCTTTTTTCCCCATCAGCAACAATGAAACACAAACAGAACCGCTGGTTGTTGAAGCTGAACCTAAAATCGAACCGGTACAGAAGATTACTCCAGCCATTCAGGAACCTGTTATCGCTGCAGAAACACCCCCTGCAATACCTGAAGTATCAACTCAGGTTACTCTTACAGTAGAAAAACAAGCTGAGAATCAGGAAAATATTCAACCGGAAGTGGTGAAAAATACTGTGGAAACTCTTGTTCTTGAAGTAGAAGCTTCTGAAGAGACTTGGATTAGCATTGCTGTAGATGGAAAAGAAACCAAGGATGTTCGAATAAGAGCTGAAGAAATTCATCAGTGGGAAGCAAAACGACAGTATCTGCTGACACTTGGAAATACACAGGTGTTACGGGTTTTGTTGAACGGAAGAGAAATTGAAACTAACCGGACAAACCAGCTGCTCACAGACTGGGTCATTGACGCAAGTTTGATTCCGTAAATTCTTTTATAAAACATTCTCAGATCCCCGTTACTCACGACATACACAAATAATCTATATTATTAATTGTTGTGCGCCAGCTAACCACAGACAGGAATCTTGTAGTGCTCTGATATTGAAAAAGACCCTCACATGTTTTCGAAGCAACAAAACAAACTTGAGAGTAACGAGTTATGGCAGATTTAATCAATGAAGTTTTTTGGGATGACAGCTTATAGTTCTGGTGTAATAAAGAACTCTCAACCGTAAACTGTCAAACGTTTGATACTGCACTTAACGCAACTATCGGAAATTCATTTTCAGCAAATGTCCTCCATTGACAGCTATAAAATCTATGCAGCAATTCTCGCAGTTTGAACACGGGAAGCGCTACCGCCAGCTTAGTCAGCACTATCGGGAGCGATTTGGTGAAAAAGTATTCAAGGTGAGTGTTTCTGTCGTAGATACCTGCCCAAACAGAGAAAACCGCAACGGGGCGGCTGTCTGTATATTTTGCGATAAATGGGGATCAGCCGCTTATCACCAGTTCCGAGATCAACCCCTACTGAAGCAAATCCAAATCAACCGGGAGGCCGTCCGGAAACGTTATAGAGCTGAAAAATTTTTAATCTATTTTCAAGCTTACACCAACACATTTGGACGATTCCGTGAATTAGAATCTCTCTACCAGATTGCTTTGAAGGAGAAGGATGTGGTCGGAATAGTAGTGGGAACTCGTCCAGACTGCCTGCCTAAAAGAGTTTTGCTGAAATTTGCAGAAATCGCACAAGAAAACTACCTATCCGTTGAGCTGGGTGTACAAACTTTTGATGATGCTCAGCTGCGTTTTCTCTCAAGAGGACATGACAGCGCTTCCTCTTTAAGTGCCATCCGCAATCTGAAAAAACTGCCTGAGTTAAATTTGTGTGTGCATTTAATGTTTGGAATTCCCGATGAGACTGATACACAAATTCGTGAAACTGCAGAAATTTTGTCAGAGCACGAAGTTGACGGGGTAAAATTACACAACCTGCATGTTCTCCGTAATACTCCACTGGAAAAGTTGTATCACGAATCTCGGTTTACGCCGGTAGAATTGGAAGAGTATAGCCGTAAAGTAACATTATTTCTTGAAAACCTTTCTCCAAAAATTGCTATACATCGGTTAGCTGCAGTTGCTTCCCGCTGGGATGAATTAGTTGCACCGGAATGGGTTCGCGAAAAAATGCGCCCAACTCAATTTATTGATGATTATTTGGCTGCAAAAGAAACGTGGCAGGGGCGGTTTTTTGAGTTTTAAGTCGGGAACAGGATGCCCCAGATTTTCCCTCTGTGTTGATTTTGCGAAATTACTGTTATTTTAACTTTCTACAAAAAACAAAATTTGGTAATTGAAAAACATAATGTACTGAAAAATTCAGAAAATGAGAATCTTTTTGGATTTAATTTTATTGAAAATAATTTGGACAAAGCAATTACTGAAGACTCGGACCGCGCTTTAATTGAGCGAATGTTGGATCTGCTGCAGGATGCAAAGGCCGAAGAAATTGTTTTAATTGATACACACGAACGGTCAAGTTTGGCAGATTATCTGCTGATTTGCGAAGGCCGTTCTCAGTTGCACTGCAGAGGTATTGCTGAAAATATAGAATATAATTTAAAACAGGAAGGGGAGCTTTCTTTAGGAATGGAGGGTGAGCGTGAAGGTAACTGGGTACTTTTGGATTATGGAAATATTATCCTGCATATATTCCATCCGGAAATTCGCAGGTATTACCGGTTGGAAGAACTTTACGAGCAGCGCCCAGATGAAAAAAACACACAAAATCTGAGCTTGCCGAATAAAAAATAAAAACGAACAATGTCAAACGAAAGGAAACCGGAATGGCTGGAGGCACTGCAGAAAACTCCTCTGACATCACGATTACGCCGCAAAGAGTCTCTGAAGCGGTTCAATACCTGGCGCATCGGTGGAAATGCTGAGTGTTTGGTTGATGTTGTCAATGTTGCAGATTTGAGCCTCTTACTGCCGTTCATCCGCAAACACCGCATTCCGTGGTTCATCCTTGGAAAAGGATCCAACCTGCTTATTCCTGATACATACTGGCCTGGTATAATTTTGCATTTAAGTGGAGAGTTCAGGGGTTGGGAGCCCCTAGAAGGAAACTCCGCCTCGGAGAAAAATGAAGTCGTCGCCGGAGCTGCTCTGGCTGATGTCACATTTGCTCAGCGTTGTGTGACTCGCGGATGGGGAGGCATGGAATTTTTAATTGGCATTCCCGGAACGATTGGTGGCGCGGTTGCGATGAACGCAGGTGCACACGGTGGTGAAACTGCAGAATTTTTGAAGGAAGCTGAGTGGATGGACATGGAAGGGAATTTACATAATTCGCCTCGAGAAAGCTTGGAGTTCTGTTATCGCTATTCTGAACTTATGGGGAATTATGGACGGATTATCACCCGTGCAGTTTTTCAACTCCGGGAATCTGATCCTGAAACTGTAGAAAAAAACTTACTGGAATGTCAGCAGTTCCGGATGGAAAAACAACCCTACAATCAGCCAAGCTGCGGTTCTGTCTTTAAAAATCCTCCTGGAGATTATGCTGCAAGGTTGATGGAATCTTCAGGTTTGAAAGGTAAAATACGGGGCGGTGCTCAAATCAGTCCAAAACATGCAAATTTTATTGTTAACAATGGAGGCGCGTCATCAGCTGATATTTTATCGTTGATTGACACTGCCCGCGAAACTGTTTTTATCAATCACTCCATTAATTTGGAGCTCGAGGTTCAAATCCTGCAGAGTGCAGTATATGGTTAAATTTTAGCAGTTGACTTAAAACGAGTTGCAAGCAACCTTTTACGCTTCTGCCGGAAAGCCCTAAACTGCCAAACATTAACTGAATACCTCTTTTTTCCATGCAGGATCTCAAACGACAATCAAATCGACGCCCGGCTGTACGAAAGCTTCGGACATCATCAATGAGCGTCCGGAAAAACCGCAGTAATCCAATCCCTGGCCTTTCAGTTAAACTACGCAAACCAAGTATTGAACCAGGTTACCGGAATTCTTGGGTGCCTCCGTATTTTGTCGAAAATGAGCCGGCTTTTTTGCGACAAAAAACGCGCTGGCTGATTCAAAAATTTATTGGAATCTGCGGGCTGGTTTTTATTTTGTGGCTGGCCGGAGGCAGTGTTTGGATTGGTCAAACGTTTTTTCAACAAACGCTTACAAAGGTCCATATCAAAGGAAACCTGATGTTGAACGATACTGATGTGCTGAGAACCAGCGGTCTGCGTCCCGGACAACGTGTGTTCAACCTCAAACCCTATCAGCTTGCAGCACGTTTGCAGTCACATCCGATTGTGCGAAAAGCCGACATTCGTCGAAAATTTCCTGATGAAATTAACCTGATTCTCAATGAATATCAACCTGTTGCCTTGCTTAAAATTTCACAGCAGGCTAAAATTCTTTCACCTGCATCATCAGCAAAAACCAATTACATCCTGATTGGTGATGATCAGCGTCTGCTTAAACAATTGTCAGTTGATGAGCTGCGGGACTCGCCACACAAAAGCCTACCACTGATCAATGGTTTGAGGTTTTCATCCATGAGGCTGGGAACGCGTTTGGACTCTCCAGTTCTGGAACGGGGGTTAAGATTTCTGGCGACATTTCAGGAGATGGCTGCAGCTCAACAATTAGCTGAGTCAAAAGCGCATATGAAGTTTAAGAATCAATTCAGAACGACAGAATGGGCTTCTCAACCAATTCACATTGATATTTCTGATCCGCTTAATCTAATTATTAACTGGCCCTTGAATTTTTCTGAACTCCAGCCCCCCGGTTCTATTGAGCCTTTACGCACAGTTCCGCTGACGATCCAAATGGGAAGTCGAGATTTTGGCGAGCGCCTACGCACCTTCCAAAACATTTATCCAGTATTGGACAAACAGCATCCTGGATTAAAAAGTATTGACCTGCGCTACAAAAATAGGGTAATGCTAATACCCTGATCTATATGCAAAACGGGAATTTGGAGCGTGGACATTTTGTCTGCTGAAATTACACCGGAAGAAAATTGATACGCCCTGCACCAGAACTTTACTTTCACACAATGGAACAAACTGCTCAGCGCCTGACCAAAGAAGGTTTGACCGACTGGAAAGAAGTGCAGCCGCTGTTACTGAATGTTTGATTATTGAAAGCAGTACAGACCTCTTACTTGCATGATTTCAGTTATTTGTGATTTTCGTTTTGAAATAAGCATCTCTTATTTCTTGGATAATACTCAACATGCAGAATAACTCCAAACCCTACATCCTCTTTCCTAAATTTCTGGAAAATCATCCCGAATTTGTCCTTTCAGACAGCCTGGCAGAACTTGTGAAAGTTTCTTATTATCAATCCATGGATGATATCCAAAAAATCTGCACGAAGACTGTTGAGCTCATTATTCTGGAAGATAAAATGTACGGCGAGTGGACTGCAAATATTCCGGAAAATCCACCATCAGGGATAATCCTCATTGATTCCGGAGAATTGAAAGTAGTTCCGGTTCAAACTCAAGAAATTCTCGCGTGGGTTTCAGTGAATAACTTATCCAGCCTGCGTTGGAATTTTATTCTGGAGCAAACTCTGGCCAATGTGAAGCTTCGCAGCGAGCGGGAACATCTTGAATCCCGGATTCTCAGACAAGACCGAAGTTTAGCAGAATTACATGATATTGGAGTTTCACTTTCCAATGAAAAAGATCTCAGTACTCTACTTGACATAATTATCACAAAAGCAATGCATCTCACATATGCTGACGGCGGGACATTATACTTAATTGAGCCGGTTCAGAATTATCCGGAAGTGGAGGGTGACTACTGGAGCAACAAGCGACTGCGCCTTCAGGTGGCAAAAAATAACTCCCGCAAAATGGCGCTCGAGGCAACCCTGCTTCTTGAGCTGTCTTCAGACTCAATTTATGGAAATGCAATCTTGAATGGAAAATCAATTCTGATAGATGATGTTTATCAGCTTCCTCAGGAGGGAGATTATCGATGGGGAGGAAAGGAAATTGATGAAAAGTTCAAATACCGCACAAAGTCAATTTTGACAGTGCCCATTAGGAACACAGAAAAAAAAGTGATTGGGGCAATACAACTGGTGAACCGCAAGAAAAATCCAAATACCGTTTTGGGGGACGCGGAATCAATTCTATCAGAGGTCATACCTTTCGAAAAACGAGATGTTAAATTTGTAGAATCCATTGCATCTCAAGCTGCTGTTGCAATTGGAAATACCAAACTACTGGATTCCATACAAATTCTCTTTGATGGTTTCATCAATGCCAGTGTGAAAGCAATTGAATCACGTGATCCGACAACTTCAGGTCATTCCAGCAGAGTTGCAACACTCACAATCGCGCTGGCGGAAACAGTGCATCAACTCGAGACCGGGCGCTTTGCTGATATACGTTTTTCAGCAGATCAACTGAGTGAGATTCGCTACGCGGCACTTTTGCACGATTTTGGCAAGATAGGTGTTAGAGAACGTGTATTGGTGAAATCCAAAAAACTCTATCCGGAAGAAATGCATGCACTGATGGATCGCTTCCTCCTCATCCGGACTACGATGGAGTTAGAAACGAGTAAGCAACAGATCTCTTATTTTTTAGATGAATCCAGGGAAACAGCACTTGCCAAGTATGAAAATAATTCTGCAGTGTTGCAGGAAAAGCTGGAAGAGTTGGATGATTATCTAAAGTTTATTGTGGGTGCCAATGAACCGACTGTACTGGCACAAGAAGGGTTTGGGAAGTTAATGGATATTGCAAAACTGACATTCCAACATCCATCCGGAGTCCCAATGTGTTACTTGAGTGAACATGAGCTGAACTCACTTTCTGTTTCAAAGGGTTCTTTAAATGAACTGGACCGCATGGAAATAGAATCGCATGTGACTCACTCATATAATTTTTTAAACATTATTCCCTGGTCTGATAATTTAGAACGGGTTCCAGATATAGCACATGCACATCATGAAAAGCTGAATGGATCCGGATATCCACTGCAATTGACTGAAAATGAAATCCCGCTGGAGTCAAAAATGATGACAATTTCAGACATTTTTGATGCACTTACTGCCTGGGACCGCCCTTATAAAAAAGCGATGCCGGAAGAAAGGGCCTTAAATATTTTGGGCTTTGAAGCTAAAGACAACCATCTCGATCAGGATTTGCTGGAAATATTTCTAAAAGCAAAACTATACAGTCTGGTACAACGACCAAGGTAACCAGAGTTTAATCGCTGTTACTCTGCAGCTCAGCTTAACTGTCAGTTCTATTGGTTTGTAGTTCTTTTATATTAGTGCTATAATGAACTGTTATTTTAATTATTTCACTACTAATTGTGTGCATGAGCAACTTTTCAATTCTTCTTCTAAAAGAAAGTAAATCCGGTGTACGCCAGTATCATTTTGGGGCAATATTTCTGTTTTTTTTGTTGACCCTGTTATTGGCTGGCGCAGGTGCATTAGGTTGGAAATTTTTTGAGCAATTCCAGACAATCTCAATGCAGAGGCAGTTACTAGAAAAACAAGAAAAGACTCAGATAGCATTTCAGCAGCGAATAGATCTCTACGACGGCCGCGAGTCCCGGATTTCGTTTCTTGAAAATTACGTAGAAGAATTGAAGCAGTCTGCGTATAACAACGACGCAAAGTTTAAAAAACATTTGGCACTATTCCGTTCCAACACACATAAATTGGACGAACTGCATAATTACATGTGTCAGTCATTGGAGGCTCAATGTGCGCCAAACCTTGATGATCAAGCAAACCCTCAACAGACAGTACAGTGGCTGGATCAGATATACCAAGACTTTCTGCTCTTTAATCAGTCTTTACAAGATTTTGCTTCACGCCGTAGAAGTTTTGAAGAACAGGCCAATACCATTCAGCTGTTACGAAGACAACTCGTTGAAACAGAACAGGATTTGTCTGAACATATGGAGTTCCTCAAAGTTAACCAGGCGACAGTTACCCGTCTCACGAAAAAGATTAGTAAAACTACTGGAATAAAACTCAGTAAATCCAGTAAAGCCAAACGAGTAAAAACTAAAACCGGACGCGGAGGGCCTACAATTTTGGACAGCTTGTCACTTGACGCTCCACAGGCACTGTTAAGTTCCGGCAATTTACGTCAGTTTCTCTACAACAATTCATACTACTACGACGTAACAGTTGCTCAACTGGAGGATTTAAGCCAGTTAATTGAAAGAAATCATGGTTTCTGGAGACATACTCCGACCGTGATCCCACTTCGCAGCAGAGTGTTATCTGATCGCTATGGAAAGCGTAAGGACCCGTTTACGGGGAAACTTGAGTATCACGCTGGTATGGATTTCAGAGCACGAAGAGGCTCTCCAGTTTTTGCTCCTGCTGATGCAGTTGTCAGGATTGCAAGTCGGAAAAGAGGATTTGGTTTGCTTGTAGAACTTCAACACGGTCGAGGTTTTTATCCTGGGAAAAAAAGAAAACTTGTTCGCTACAGAACCAGATTTGCTCATCTTTCAAAAATTTTGGTGAAGCCCGGCCAGCAAGTGAAACGCGGAGACTTTATAGGGTTGGCAGGAAGCACAGGACGCAGTACTGGACCACACTTACACTATGAAATGATTGTCAACGGACGTCGTATAAACCCCTTGATTCCAATTACCAGATTTAATCCAGATCAGCCTCTTTATAGACGCTGATTCCTGAGCCGAATAATTAACATGCCGAGCCAAAATTCTATATCAGACAAAACAATTGGATTCTTAGGGGAAGATCTATTTGTAGAAGGCACCATCCACTCACAAAAAAAGATAGTTGTGAGTGGAACAATAGATGGATCTGTTTTAGGCGACCGGGAGATTGTGGTATCGGAAACTGGACATGTCAACGGAACGGTTGAGGGAAAAGTGGTCTTAATTGCCGGAAAAGTTGATGGAGATTTGTTGGTCCAAGAGCGCTTAGAGGTAAACTCAACTGCAAATGTTAAAGGCGAGGTACGGGTCCCTTCCGGACAACTATTAATTCAGGAAGGAGCCCAATTGGAAGCTCAATGCAACATTCTCTACGAAAATCACTCCGGCAACCAATCATGATCCGGATTTATTTTGAGCAAAAAAACTGCCGTGTGTTAGCGGTAGACGACTTTTAATCTACAAAAATGCAGTACCCAACTTCAAAAAACAGTCTGAGTCAGCAAAACAAGCCCGTTGTACAGTCCAAGCGGCTTAAGAATCATGACCGGATTCTTTATGTGAACGGTCTGTTTTCGCCGCCTAAGACACAAGAGAGCCCTGTTGGCTTGGTAAAAGAATCCGAAGAGTGGCGGTCACTATTCACAATGGTCTTAATTGCTGGATTTGGCGTGGTTATGCTCATGATCTCAGTAATTGGGAGTTACGGAATATTAGCCACCACCCGACTGGAAGTACACGAACAAATGCTTGTGCAAAGGCTTGAATCGATGAGGGTAGAGAAAACTTTGATGCAAGAAGAAGTTACTGCTCTGAAAACAAGTCCGGAATACATCGAATTGATTGCACGCAAAGAGTTGGGACTTGTGCATTCCAGTGAGCTGATTTATTATCTCCCTCCTTCTGAAGAAGATTCCTCCCGCAAAGATCTTTAATCTATTTCAAAAACGCGGTCTTCGAGCTTTTCAATTGATAGACGAATGACTTCAGGGATCCGGGTTGATTGATTTTTTTTGTAGTCGTAGCACACCACAACACCTGTACCTTCTGCAACAGGTTCAGGATACTGTTCACTAACGAGCAGATACTCCATTGTAAAACGTTTCTCATGCATTTCTGTTATTTTTGCACCCACAAATACTGTATCTGGATAAGAAAGGGGAATCCGATAGCGACAGGAAGTGGAACCTAAAATCGGACCCATACCCATTTTTTCCATTATATCCATCCAGCCCAGAGTCTCAAAATACTGGATGCGAGCGCTCTCAAAATAGCGAAAATAGATCACATTATTTACGTGCTGAAAGGAATCCATATCTCCCCAAATAACAGGAATTTTTACGATAACCGGAAAAGTTTTTAAGAGTGATTTCATAGTTCTATCTCGATGAGTAAAATTAAAAAACAAAAGGATGACAAGCTACTGAATAAAGCCCTGATTCTCTGCAACGGGAATCCTCCTCCAAGAATGCTGATGCATCAATTATGGCATGAAGCAGATTATCGGGTGGCAGCTGATGGAGGTGCCAATCAACTGTACAATCAAAATCTTGTTCCGGATGCAGTGGTTGGTGATTTTGACTCACTTCAACCGGAAGTCAGGAAAAAATTGCCAAACTCGAAGCTTTTTCATGTTAAAGAACAAAATACTAGCGATGCGGACAAAGCGGTTCGACATTGTTTGAAACGTGGGTTTGCAGAAATACACATTCTTGGGGCCGAAGGCGGCCGTAACGATCAGTTCCTTTCAAGTCTGGAAATTCTTTTCAAATATTCCCTGCGGGCCCATCTCATTTTGTGGACACAACTGGAACGCATGGAGTTTATTCTTGACTTTTGGGAGGAGAATTTGCCGCTTGGTACAACGCTCTCACTTCTTCCTCTTTTCGGTGGAGCTCAAGGCGTAGTCACAAAGGGCTTAGCTTATTCGTTGAAAAATAATGAGTTAGCCCCAGGGAAACTTCCTTCAGGAGTTTCAAACTTAGTGGTCGCCAGTCCTGTGTCTGTGACTTTACAAAAAGGCCAGCTTTTACTAATTGTCCAGCACACTGTAAATAATTAATAGCATTTGGAGTCAAATATAAGTCAGAAAAACGGTTAAAGTAAGAATACTATATAGAGTTGAAAAGAGCACAGTTGTAGTGACAAACTCAGGAATCAATTTGTACTCAATAGCAATAATTGAAGTAAGTACAGCTGAAGGCATTGCAGCTTGCAGGATTCCCGTGCTTCGTTCCATTCCTTCGAGATCAAAATAAGGTGCCAGCAACATCGCCAGTACTGGGCCTCCTATCAAACGCACCGTGCTGGCTGCAAAAACATTAAAGTTAATATTTATTTTTACGATCTCGCCCATTTGCACCCCAAGTGCAATAAGCATAACAGGGATCATGGCCTGCCCCAGCAGTCCAGTCAGTCGTGACAAGGAAATGGGTACTTCAGCACCAGAAATATTAAAAGCAAGTGCCGGAATCAAGGCAAGTAAAGCCGGTGTTTTAAAAACAGAAAATATCGCCTGCAACCCTCCGCTTCGAGCCCAGCTTGCCGCACCAACACAAATCACGAAAGAAATGAATAGAATCGCCAGAAAATAGACTGTGGCCGGAATACGGGAAATCTCTCCAAGCCTATATTCGATCAACTGTAGTCCAAAATTCCCAACATTGCCAAATGTTGCAATTAGAACATAAGCTGCTATGATTTCTTTGGTCCTCCCAAGAACCATTCCGACCAAAAAACCTAAAGAAGCAACCGCAATTTGTGCTGCAAAAATAAAACTGACCATTTGCAAAGCTAACTCCGCTTCTATTTTGGCTTCGCTGATAATATTGAAAACAAAGGCCGGGACGAGCACGTAATAGGCTGTTCTCGAAAGTGAACGTGCTTCAACATTTAGACGCGGGCCAATAAAATAACCAATGATTACAAGAATAAAAACCGGAGATACAACGTTGAGGAAAACAAAAAAGAGTCCTCCAAAATTATCAGTAAAATCAAACTGGGACAAAAACAAAATAGGCTGTTCTCTAGCGCTCATATGCGGAGTACCAAGATTTATGTTTTGGATTAAGTTTCTATCAAAGATTCAGCTGACTAGTTTATCAGGATACTCACACTCGTGAACAATTACGCAATGTTCACAATCTGGTTTACGTGCCTTACACACGTAACGTCCGTGCAGAATGAGCAGGTGGTGTGCATCTTTTTTCCATTTTGTAGGCACTGCTGACATCAAATTTTGTTCAACCTTCAGTACTGTATCGCCTGGGGCAAGACCTGTGCGGTTTGAAATCCGAAAGATGTGTGTATCAACCGCAATCACCGGCAACCCAAATGCAGTGTTTAAAATGACATTCGCAGTTTTGCGTCCCACTCCCGGAAGGGACTCTAACTCCTCTCTGGTCTCTGGAACCTTCCCTTTGTGAAACTCCAGAAGTTGTCCGCAAGTTGCTACAATATTTTTTGATTTTGTCGGCGCTAGCCCAATACTCTGAATGTATTCAAATATTTTTTCTGACCCTGCCTCATACATTTCTTCAGGAGTTGGAAATGCCGAAAACAATTCCGGAGTGACTTTGTTCACTGAAACATCTGTAGCTTGTGCACTTAGAATTACGGCAATCAACAATTCAAATGGATTCCGGTAGCAAAGCTCAGTTTCCGGTTTTGGAATGGAGTCGCTCAACTTCTGGAAAAGACTGTATATCTTTGTAGACTTCATGGACAGAGCATCTCATATCTGGTTCATTAATTACACCTTACATTTACATACCTGAGTGTTTTCACGCATAATTTGTTTATGGCGTCACACTACAATTACTTCCAAATACTGCAAGCAATCCTCCCATATTATTGAACAGCAGTAGTCATGAGTTAAATTGACAATTAACACTAAAAAACTGACAATAGCTACCAACTAAAAAATGTGGCCTATTTTATTACGGCCTTTCAATATATTAGAAATTCAAATCCGATGACAGGTTTACTTATGAAACAACAAAATTTTCTACCACTCCGGATTTCAGTACTTGTAGTTTCTGATACTCGTACTGAAGAAACCGACACTTCAGGAAAAATATTTGCTGAACGTCTTACAGAAGAAGGGCATTCACTTGCAGAAAAGTGCATTGTTCCAGATGATATTTATCAGATTCGTGCAGTACTGTCACGCTGGATTGTGGATCCAGCAGTAGACATCATCCTCACCACCGGAGGCACCGGACTCACTGGCCGTGACGGCACTCCTGAAGCAGTTATCCCTTTATTTGACAAGGTAATTGAAGGATTTGGCGAAATGTTCCGTCAGATATCTTATGACGAAATCTCCACTTCAACAATCCAGTCAAGAGTCACAGCTGGAGTCGCAAACGGAACTTATATATTTTGTTTGCCGGGCTCTTCTGGAGCTTGTCGAACCGGTTGGGATAAAATTTTATCAACACAACTTGATATCCGTAGCCGACCCTGTAACTTTGCAGAAATGCTTCCTAGACTGACTGAGCAATAAACGCTCAGCTATTAACAGCAAAATTTAACACATTTAAATCCGGAGGGTCCTGGTTCATTGAGTTGAATGATCATTTTGCAGATTCAGTATTTGCTCTCTGCAGAGCTATGAATTCTTGCACCACCGGAACAAGCCGCTCCATTCCCTCTTCCATTGGACACACCACAGGTAATCCCAAACCCGTTTCAAGATTTTTTTGCTCAGTCTTTAATTCCGTTTTTGTGAGATTGAAACTATTCAAGGTGAGCGCCAAGGTTTCTGAACCGTAGAGTCGAATCAACTCCAGTTCCTCTTCAATCGGTGGCATAGGCCAAAGTTCCCGGTCATCGTCTGCCAGGTAAAACTTCTGTTTTGGTGCATACTGCAAAATCACACCTTTCGCCTGTGCACTACAGAGATATTCTGAACCGCATGGACCGGAAGGGTTGCGCAAAGAAGATTGGCCCTCCAGTAAAATTAAGTCCGGTTGTTCTTCCTGATCACAACTGATAATTGCAGATTCCAGTTCTCCGCTGACAAAATCATTGAGAGTTGAGTCGAGAATAAAACCATAACGTCCTCCTTGCAATTTTCCTGTCTGGCCGGTGTAAATCATTTCAGTGTGAATTCCATTCTTTCGGCAGGCGTCCCTGAGCCAAAGGCTAGAGGTGCGTTTTCCCAAAGCACAGTCCGTTCCTAACATGGCAATTCTGGGAGCACGAACATTTAATATATTTCCAGTCCAAAAAGCGTGATCCTTTGCGCTTTTCGGTTTTCGAATATCAAGCAATTTAGCCTGATTTTCCTTGGCTGCTTGCACTAATTCCAGGTCATCGCTCAGATAGTGGTGCAGACCATTGAGGATATGCATACCGCAAGACAGTGCTTCCAGTAACTCCAAGCGGAGCCCCTCTGGAATAACTCCTCCAGGAGTGGCAATTCCAATGATTGCATTTACTCCACGCCCGCATTCTTCCAGAGCTAATTGGAGTTTTGTGCTTTGTGCCCGAAGGAAGTCGTTGATAGTCGCGTGGATTGGGATCTCAAGAAACTTCCCATCGACGAATTCTCCTGCATCTTGTCCAGCAAAGTTTTGATCAATGACTGCAAGAATATCATAGTGTTCCGAGTTTCGGACAAGCCCAAATGCAGTTTTTGCGTTTCGGAAATTAAATATTCCGCAGGTGAGTATAATAGCTGCTTCTTTCAATTAGGACCCCCTTATTGAACTAAAGTTTCTGTTTTTTCATTGTAGATTTGCTATCCATTTCACACTTCTTCAGTCGATTAAGCATCTTAGTTCAAAATCTTTTTTAGTAAAAGTGCATCTCCCAAAGGATTACGAAAATAGTTTTTCCGGATGCTTATTTCTTTGTAGCCTAGTCTGCAGTACAATGAAGTCGCAGTCTTGTTTGCAGCGTGGACCTCCAGCCAAAGTGTTTCCAAACTATCCGACTCCGCCTGTATTTCCAACTGTTCCAACATGAACACTGCCAGCCCATTTCTTCTCCAACTAGGAAGAACTCCTAATCTGAGGATTTCTAATTCCGGAGGAACAGACTGAAAAACCAACATTCCTACTTGGCCAACAGCCGGAATTTCCAACAGCCAATTGTTAAAGGAAGGCTGCTCCTGCATTTCTCGGTAATCTTGTTCATTCCATGGAGAATTGAAACAGATGGAATCCATTCGCATCATTTCTTTTGGTGATGGAAGCAAGCAAAACCTGATGCCTAGGATAGGATATTCTGAAGACAGACTCATCGCTTCTTCTACTATTTTCATGAAAAATAACTTGTAAACTAACAGAAGATTGATTATAAATACATGTTTAATTTAGTTCTTAATGAAAGAGGGCCGGAATCTGATTGTCAGGGGATGAGGACAACAGAGACGTTTCTTTATGATTAACTCCAGAGTCAATTCGTCCGATTTCATCCCACGGGCATTTAACCAAGCCATTACAAAAGGAGATTTTATGGCTGTCATTTCAATGAAGCAATTTTTAGAAGCTGGAGTCCA
>UINC01001712.1_pt1 | contig 18173 bp, 18 predicted proteins | sample 5385821 | NCBI WGS metagenome assembly UINC01 (sample SAMEA4666929, study PRJEB26691) | marine metagenome | isolation source: Pacific Ocean | place: Pacific Ocean | collected 2011-10-13 | reverse complement strand
AAAGATATTGAGAACTCAATCATAGATATAGGCTTTGAAAAAGGCTGGGTTCAATCAAAGCAGCCATCGTTTAGAACAGGTAAATTCATCGCAATCATCGGCTCAGGCCCTGCAGGATTAACGGCTGCTGACCAACTTAATCAAGCAGGACATCAAGTGACGGTTTTTGAAAGAGAAGATCGGATTGGCGGATTGCTGATGTATGGAATACCGAATATGAAATTATCGAAAAGCATTATCAACAGAAGAATCGAGCTTTTGGAGGATTCTGGCATCACATTTAAAACAAATACAGATGTTGGGGTTGATGTCGATTGTCAAGAAATAACCAAAAAATTTGATGCCATTCTTTTGGCAACTGGATCCACAATTCCTCATGACTTACATATTCCAGGGCGTGAGTTGCATGGCATTTATTTTGCAATGGAATTTTTAACACAACACACCAAGAGTTTGTTGAACAGTTCTTTATCTGATAACGCTTATATCGATACAAAAAACAAAAATGTAATAGTTATCGGTGGAGGTGATACAGGAACGGATTGCATAGCAACGGCAATCAGACAAGGATGCAAGAGTATTGTGAATATTGAGCTATTGCCAAAACCACCTCAATTCAGGGATAAGAGCAATCCATGGCCTTTATGGCCAAACATCTTGCGAACTGATTATGGACACGAGGAAGCAATCGCTATCTTTGGAGATGATCCAAGGGTATATGAGACATCAAGTAATTCTTTTATTGATAACGGTAATGGCGAAGTGTTGGGTTTAGAGAGCCAATCGGTTGCATGGAATAAAAAAAATGGCCAATGGTCAATGAAAAAAATAAAAGGCACTGAAACACAATGGGACGCGGATATTGTTTTATTAGCAATGGGATTTTCAGGTCCTGAGAAAGATCTCCCAGAGAAATTTGGGGTTGATTTGAATAAACAGGCAAACATAGCGGCTTCTTATGAATCTTTTGCAACAAACAAAACCGGTATCTTTAGTGCTGGAGACTGCAGAAGAGGTCAGTCTCTCGTTGTATGGGCGATGAACGAAGGCAGGGGCGCTGCGTTGGCTATTAATGCTTTTCTTCAAAATAAAAAAAGTAAGGTATCAGAGCGATCAATAAAATCTGAGCCCAGCTAAGATTATTATAAAACTAACCTATAAGCAGACTCATAAATAACATGCCCCAAGGCCATGGCCTTTTTTTCGTATTTTGTTTGAGTTCTTTCTGGGATATTTTCAACTGGTTTGAAGTTTTTGATGTGTTTAAATAATTTCCTAATATCTTCGTTGTAATCAGGCCAATCGGTGCAAATATGCACCAGACCACGGTTGGTTAATTTTGACTTTAATAATAAAACAAACGTTTCAGAAATTAACCTACGTTTTCGATGTCTTTTTTTTGGCCATGGATCTGGAAAAAAAATATTGATGGTATCAATCGAATTATTTGGTGTGTGTTGATTTAAAACCTCAACAGCATCAAAGCAAATAATTTTTAAATTTTTTAGGTTATTTTTTTTTGCATTAATCAAACAATGACCAATTCCTGAACGATAGACTTCAATACCAATAACATTCGAGCTAGGCTCATTTATTGCGGTTGCAATGAGGTTATCACCATCACCAAAACCAACCTCTAGGACAACTCTTTTTTTTGTATCCTTGAATAATTCAACCAACCCATTTGGGTCGTTTTCTACATCAATACCATAACAATGCCAATAATTATTCCATGCTTTGCGTTGTGAGTCCGTTATTCGACCAGAGCGTCGAACATAACTTTTGATTGTGCGTAATGAGTTAAGCTTCGATGAGGGTTTCACGAAGTATCTTTATAGCATTTTCTTCGATTTGTCTGACTCTTTCTATTGAGATATTGTATTTTTTTGAAAGGTCTTTAAGGGTAGGTTTTTTTTCTTCAAGCCAGCGCGATTTAAGAATATTTTTACTTCTTTCATCTAGGTTTTTCATTGCAAGGGTGAGAGCCTCGGTATTTTTTGTCAGCCAATCAGATTCTTGCAGCGTTTCTGCAGGATCAGCATTGGGACTTGGCAGATAACCTGCAGGAGCCACATATTCATCTTCATTATTATTATCTCTCAGATCAAAAGCCAAATCCTTCGATGCAAACTTTTGTTCCATTAGAGTTACTTCTTTCGGTTTGACACCCAAATCTTTTGCAATGGATTCCGTTTCTTGTTTGGATAACCACCCCAAGTTTTTTTTGTTTTTTCTTAAGTTAAAGAAAAGTTTTCTCTGTGCCTTGGTTGTGGCGACCTTAACCAGCTTCCAATTATTGAAAATAAACTCGTGAATCTCTGCTCTTATCCAGTGCACAGCATATGTAACCAATCTGAAACCACGATCAGGATCAAAACGTTTCACAGCTTTCATCAGACCTATATTGCCTTCTTGGATTAAGTCAGCAAGAGAGAGACCATAGCCTGAATAACCTCTTGCAATATAAACAACAAATCTTAATTGGGACATGATCAATCGTCTTGCGGCATCCAAATCGTTATCGTTTTGATAACTTAGTGCCAGCCTCTTCTCTTCCTCTTTGCTTAGAACAGGAACTTGATTAACAATATTTATATAGGCCCCAAGACTTCCCAAAGGGCCAATAAATATTTCGTCTTGATTTATCGTTAATTCTTTAGTCATATTTTCAAATTTTTGCTCAATTCACACGCTAATTTTAGCACTCAAACCATTAGAGTGCTAAACATAATACATTCCTGGTTAAAAATTATCTATAAATCAATAAATTATAAATATAACCAAACAAAAATTTACTCTACAATTGGGCGGTAAAGTAAAGGATTGCGGCAAAGATTTATGAAAGCTAAGGGAAAAATTAGAATAATAGGCGGGCAGCACCGAGGCAGAAAGGTGTCAATTGTAGACAATGTTATTAAACCAACAAAGGACAGGGTCAGAGAAACGTTGTTTAATTGGTTGGCTTTACAAACAGAAGGAAAAAGATGTTTAGATCTTTTTGCTGGAACTGGCATCTTGGGAATTGAAGCCTTGTCCCGAGGTGCAAGTGACGTGGCCTTTGTTGATCATCGAAGAAGTATACTAAATGAGATACAAAAACAAGTGCTATGCTTGGGCCTAGATAATTTTAGAGTGGTCCATTCTGATGCATTATTATTTTTAAATGATCCAAATTATTTCCAACCATTTGATCTAATATTTTTAGATCCACCCTTTGGGGTTTACAAAATTCAAGATTTTTTAAACCATTTCGAAAACCACGAATGGTTGAAACCTGAAGGGTTGATTTATTATGAATCTAATCAAAAATTGGATTGTAAAGAATATTCAATGAGTTGGGAAAATTATAAAGAATCCAAGGCTGGAAATGTATATTATGGTCTTCTTAAAAGAAAACAATAAAGAGACATTTTAGCCATGATAGCTGTCTACGCAGGAACATTCGATCCTATTACCAATGGTCATTTTGAAATGGCTAGAAGGGCTTCCACAATTTTTGAAACAGTGATTGTAGGAATTTCACATACCTCTGAAAAGAAAACAATTTTCTCACCCGAAGAAAGACTGGAAATGGCAAAAGAGGTTCTAAATGCCTTTAATAATATAGAGATACAAGAGTACTTTGGGCTAACTATTGATTTCGCAAAATCAGAAAATGCTAATGTTTTAATTAGAGGACTCCGCTCACCCTTTGATGCTCAGTTTGAATTTGAGTTAGCAAATATGAATAAAAGACTTGCAGAAGATATTGAAACAGTATTTTTAAGCAGTAGTGGTAGTCTTGCTTTTGTTTCCTCGTCTCTTATTAAACAAATTGCATCAGAGGGGGGAGATGTCTCAGAATTCGTACATCCAACTGTACAAAAGGCTCTGCAAGAAAAATTTCAAGACTAAAAACTGTGTCCATCATAAAGAAACATATGGCTCATATTAAATATATTTTGATTGCTGTAGTTTTTCTAAACCCAGGATATATTAATGCTGAGCTTCCAAATCAAAATGCCATTGCATCAGCACACCCGTTAGCAACTCAAGCAGGCCATCTCATTTTACAAAAGGGCGGCAATGCTTTTGATGCAGCTGTCGCAGTCAGTGCTGCATTATCTGTTGTAGAACCTTATAGCTCAGGCTTGGGAGGAGGTGGATTTTTTCTTTTGTATAGAAACAGGGATAATTTTACTACCTTTATAGACGGACGAGAAGTCGCACCTCTTATGTCAGACCCAGACATGTATCTGGATTCAAATAAGAATTTTATACCCAAGTCGTCTTTAGTTGGTCCTTTAGCATCAGGAATACCTGGACTTCCTGCTGCTTTGGTCCATGTTTCTAAACAATATGGAAAATTACCACTAAGCGTCTCACTCAAACCAGCAATAAAGTTAGCAGAAGAAGGTTTTCCCGCTTATCGTAGACTCAATACAGCATTAAATGTGGCCAAAAGATCTAGCGTTCTCTCTCCTAAGTTTCAAGAGGTTTTTTTACCTAATAAACAACTACCTAAAACAGGATATTTAATCAGACAACCAGAGCTAGCTAATACACTTAAAATAATAGCTTCAGAAGGGCATGATGGTTTTTATAACAGTGATTTTACCAAGAGAATTGTTAATGAAACTAACAAAGATGGATCAATTTGGTCATTAGCAGATTTTAAAAAATATAAAATTATTGAGAGACAACCTATCAAAGTATCTTTTGAAGACTTTATACTAACTCTCGCGCCACCTCCTTCATCAGGCGGTACTACAATAGCCACCATTCTTAATATTCTAAGCCAATATGATTATAAGAGGATGGATAAATCTAAATTGACACACCTTATCGTTGAATCAATGAGAAGGGCTTATCAAGATAGAGCTGCTTATTTAGGCGACCCAGATTTTGTTGAGGTGCCGATCCAGATGCTGATTAGCTCAGAACATGCAATTGAACATAGCGAGAGTATCGATTTAACACAAGCAACACCCATCCATTTAGATGACGATCAGGTTTTTGTTAGTAATAATAAAGGAACTGAGACAACACATTTTTCTATTGTCGACTCAGAAGGTAATCGGGTTGCAACAACACAAACGATAAATACGTGGTTTGGATCAGGATATATGGTCCCATCAGGTGGCTTTATATTAAACAATGAGATGGATGATTTTTCTGCTAAGCCCTTTACTCCAAATCGCTATGGCTTGGTTCATGGTGAAGCAAATTCAATTCACCCAAACAAACGAATGCTCTCCAGTATGACACCTACGTTTATTGAATCTGATGCTGGAACTGCCATCTTAGGCACGCCAGGAGGCTCAAAGATTATAACCATGGTTCTTTTGTCCATTCTAAATTGGACTAATGGTGGGACAGCTAATGAAATGAACTCGATCAAACGATTTCATCATCAGTATTTGCCAGACAAAATTCAGTATGAAAAAGACGCTTTTTCCGAACCTGTTATTGATGAATTAATTGGCATGGGCCACAAACTACAAGAAATTCGTGATTATGGAAATATGCAGGTGATCACCATACAAAAAGATAATGGCAAGGTAGAAACCTCATCTGATCCGAGAGCTTTGATAGAAGATAGTGGTATTGATTACTATTAATTAATGCTGACAACCAGAACAGTAAAATGAGCTTCTGCCACTAAGCATTATCTGCTTAATTGGCTTAGAACAATTCTTACATTTAGATCCTTCACGGCCATAAGTAAATAATTCTTGTTGAAAATAACCAATTTTCTTTCCTCCATGTGAATAAGAAAAATCTCTTAGTGTCGTCCCACCCTTTGCTATAGCTCTTTTTAGTGTCTTTTGGATTGCAGATGCTAATTGCATATATCTGTCTTTACTGATTCTGTTGGCTTTTCGTTTAGGATGAATACCACTAGTAAATAAAACTTCACTTGCATAAATATTGCCAACACCAACAACAACTTGTGCATTCATTATAAATGCTTTTATTGAGGTTTTTCGGTTCTTACTCAAGTCGTACAAATGAGATCCTAAAAACTCGTTTTCCAAAGGTTCAGGCCCAAGTTTACTTAATAGCTTATGTTTTTCAGGCCTCTTTCCTGCCCATATAAAACTACCGAATCTTCTTGGGTCGTTGAACCGTATAATGCGATTGTTATCTATAATGAGATCAAAATGATCGTGTTTTTTTAAAGATTGATCATTCTCTAGTATGCCAATACTGCCTGACATCCCCAAGTGTAGTAGTGCACTACCAGGCTCAGTGTTGATTAAGATATATTTCCCTCGTCTGGTAAGAGTTTGAATTTTTTGTCCTATAAGGTTATTTAAATCGGTTTGATTTAAATTCCATCTGAGTCGTTTTTCTCTAATATCAATGGATTTTATAGATCGTCCTTTAAGGCAATCTTCTAAGGATTTTTTGGTTACTTCAACCTCTGGTAATTCAGGCATAATTTACAAATTATGCATGCATATTTTATGGAATGAAATTATTTAATTTTAGATTCTTTGTAAAGAACGTGTTTTCTGATTTTTGGATCATATTTTTTTATTTCCATTTTATCAGGATGCTCTTTTTTGTTTTTTGTTATGGTGTAGTAATGACCGGTGTTTGCACTAGAAACCAATTTTATTTTCACACGCATTTATAAAGTTTCTCCATACTTATTAATATTTTTTAAAACGTGATCTATTCCTAGTTTGTCAATGGTTCTCAGGCCTTTTTTCGATAGTCGTAATTTAACAAACCTGTTTTGACTCTCAACCCAGATCCGATGCATATGCAAATTAGGCAAAAACTTACGTCGATTTCTGTTATTGGCATGGGAAACGTTGTTTCCACTTATCGTTTTTTTTCCAGTGACTTGACAAATTCTAGACATTTTTAGCTCTTTTTTCTTGCTGATTATCCGATCAATTATAGCAAATTATTTATGTGATCAAGTTTTATACCAAGACAAATCGAACATAGCAAGCTCTGCGCATAAAAATATTCATAAGAGTCCTTATAAGATGTAGTATTTAGTCTTAACCTATTAAAATTTCTCGTTCGAGTAGGGAATTAATGCATGAAAAAAAAAGTAGATATAAAAATTCTTAATCAGAGAATTAATAAAGATTTTGGAGTGCCTCAGTATGAAACCGAAGGATCTGCAGGTATAGATTTAAGAGCTTGCATAGATTCACCGATTAATTTAGCTCCAGGGCAAACAGAATTGATACCCAGCGGTATTGCGGTCCATATTAATGATCCAACCTTAGCCGCAGTAATATTGCCAAGGTCTGGGTTAGGTCATAAACAAGGCTTGGTTTTAGGGAACTTAGTCGGTCTAATAGATTCTGACTACCAAGGTCAGATATTTATTTCATGTTGGAACAGAGGGAATCAATTGATTCTAATTGAGCCTGGTTTAAGGTTAGCTCAGATGGTATTTGTACCGATACAGCAAGTTGATTTTAGAGTAGTAGAAGAATTTGATATGACCGATCGTGGTGAAGGCGGTTTTGGCCACACTGGCAAAGATTAATCAGCATCTACACCATAACGAGCCTTGTATTTTTTTATTTCGGGAAGCCATTGTTTTATTGCAGTGTTTTCTGATTCTAAAAGATCAATTAAATCGTTTAAGTTCGCAATAGCAACAACAGGTATATTTAACTTTGCTGATACTTCAGCGACAGCGGAAAGAGTTTCTCTGCCTCTTTCTTGTCTATCCAGAGATATTAATATACCCGCCAGTGTGCCGCCGAGGTCAGCAATCAATCTAGAGCATTCAAACACTGCAGTCCCAGCGGTAATCACATCATCAACAATTAGCACTCTACCTTCAATAGGTGCTCCTATTATCAAACCTTTTTCACCATGGTCTTTTGTTTCTTTTCTATTGAAGGCAAACGGCATGTCTATTTGATAATCTCTTGCTAAAGCTGAAGACAATGCCGTTGTAATTGAAATTCCTTTGTAAGCAGGACCAAATAGCATGTCATACTCTAACTGGCTCTCCATTAAAGTTGCAGCATAAAATCTTCCCAAACGGTCTATGGATTGACCTGAATTAAATAGCCCTAGGTCAAAAAAATAAGGACTAATCCGGCCTGATTTGAGTTTATATTCTCCAAATTTTAAAACACCTTTAGCTAAAGCAAATTGGATAAATTCTTGTTTGTTGTTTTCCATGCGGTATAAACTTTATATGGTGGTTAAACAGTTTATCATTTCATGTCGTCTGTGTAGTAATGAGATTCATGAATATTTTTATTAACACTTGAGCTACTGGAGAATGACATAAGAATAATTACTTTAAATGTGAATGGAATCAGAGCAGCTGCTAAAAAAGGTTTTTTTGAATGGTTGCAAGAACAAGATGCTGATATCGTTTGCCTTCAAGAAATCAGAGCTCAATTGGACGATATCCAGAGTAAAATGTTCTGGCCAGAGCAATACCATTGTTTTTATTTTCCAGCTGAGAAAAAGGGATACAGTGGGGTAGCTATTTTTTCAAAAAAGAAGCCCAGCAATGTTCTTGAGGGATTGAACTCAAAAGAGTTTGACTTTGAAGGTCGCTATCTTGAGTGTGTTTATGATGATTTTACAATTGCCTCGGTTTATTTCCCTTCAGGCTCTTCTGGTGATATAAGGCAACAAATGAAGTATAGGTTTTTAGATGTATTTGAAGATAATCTAAAAGACAAGCTTCTATCTGGAAAACCCTATATTTTTTGTGGGGATGTAAACATCGTTCATAGAGAAATAGATATAAAAAATTGGAAGTCTAATCAGAAGAACTCAGGTTGTTTGCCTGAAGAAAGAGCATGGCTTGATAATATATTTGATCAATTATCTTTTGTTGATTCATTTCGAGTAGTAAATCAAAACGCTGACGAATACACATGGTGGTCTAACAGAGGAAGGGCTTGGGAAAAGAATGTGGGATGGAGGATTGATTACCAAATCACAACTCAAGATTTCAAAAACTGCGTGAATAAATCTTTTATATTTAAAAACAAACGTTTTTCAGATCATGCACCATTGGTGATTGATTATGATTACCCATTCTAAAACTGAAAATAAACAACAACTCGGTCTTGGGATTTATTTAAAACCAGAGGTCATTAGAATGATTTTCTTAGGCTTCTCTGCAGGCTTACCATACCCTTTACTTTTTGCAACGCTGACTGTCTGGTTGGCCTCAGTGGAAATAGGAATTGCAGAAATAAGCATGTTTGGATGGGTAGGTGTTATTTACGCAATGAAGTTTTTATGGGCTCCAATGCTTGATAGTCTTTCCATACCATTTTTATCAAGAACTTTAGGTCAAAGACGGGCTTGGATGTTGTTGATGCAGTGTTGCATTCTGATAGGCTTATTTTGTATGTCTTTTTTTCAGCCCCAAACTAATCTTAGTTGGCTAGCTTATCTTTCAATTATTATTGCTTTTGCATCGGCTACACAAGATATTGCAATAGATGCTTATCGAATTGAGATTATTGGTAACCGATTCCAAGGAGCAATGGCGGCAAGCTATCAACTGGGTTATAGAATCTCTGCTTTGTTGTCAGGAGCTGGTGCCCTATACATCGCTGAATTTTATTCGTGGAAACTGGCCTATCAAACCATGGCATTGTTTATGTTAGTTGGCATGACAACTGTTTTAGTCATTTCTGAGTCTAGGGAGCAAAAACCAATTCAACACTCAATCCATTGGTTTAAGGAATCAGTCATTCATCCTTTTTTAGAGTTTTTTACTAGAAATGGTTACTGGTCCATTATGCTTTTGTTGTTTATTGCCTTGTATCGTGTTAGTGATTTGATTCTTAATATAGTAGCTAATCCTTTTTATATTGATATTGGTTTTAAACTGAGTGAAATTGCGTCAATTACAAAAGTATTTGGTTTTATTGTTACAATTTTTGGTGCATTTGTTGGAGGTCTGTCTGTTGCTAAGTATGGTATCAGCAGACCACTTATAGTAAGCAGTATATTGCTTGCAGGAACCAATCTATTCTTTTTATTACTAGAGAGCTCAGGAGCAGACCTAAGGATTCTGATATTAACAATCAGTGCTGATAACTTTGCATTAGGTTTTTCTGGCTCTATTTTTATTGCCTTCTTATCCAGCTTAACCAATAGGAATTATACTGCCACACAGTATGCGCTCTTTTCTTCGCTGATGTTTTTACCTGGCATCACTTTAAGTGGCTTTTCAGGACAATTTATAGAATCTGTGGGCTGGTCAGATTTTTTCTTGTTTGCAGCTGCTATGGGCCTGCCTGCAATTTTATTTGCTTTGATAATTGTTAAGAAAGGATGGCAAGAACAGTAAAAAACTAAGCATTAAACACAAATGAATACTCTTGAATAAACTGTTCCAAGGAGCATGGCGATTTTCCAATTAAATCCTGAAAAGTATCAGTCTTATCTTCAATACCACCTTCTGCAATGTCTTTGAAAAGGTCAATCACAGAATCCAAATGCCACTGGTTTGTCAAGAATTGAGACAATGTCTTTTTGTATTCATCTATAGGCACATTGATATAATCCACTTTCTTCCCAAGCACTTTGCTGAATATCTCAGCAACATCATGAAAGGACAAAATTTCTGGTCCTGTAACTTCATAATTTTGGCCTTCATGACCATCTTCTGAAAGCACTTTAGCAATGACAGTTCCAACATCTTTTGTATGAATCATTCCAGCTTTACCTTCGCCCATAGGTAAGAAAAATTTATTTTGTTCAACAATTGTTTTACCGGAACCCAATAAGTTTTGCATAAAGAAGTTTGGTTTAATCATTGTCCAGTTCATTCCAGAATTTTTTATATAATTTTCTGATTGCATGTGAAGTTTAGGAATTGGGCTTGTTGCCTCAGGCACAGCTTCCATGGATGACATTTTTACAATATGTTGAACATTGGCTTCAAGTGCAGCATCAACTACTTTTTTTTCTAGAAAGAGTTGTTGTTCGGAATTTGGTAATAATACCAAGGCTTTTTGAACCCCTTCCATTGCTTGATTTAAAGCCGCATCATCTTCTATAGCACCAATAATAACTTCACCACCCATGTCAGTTATTTGGTTTAGTTTATCCTCATTTCTAATTAATACCCTAAAAGGAATATTTCGATTTGAAAGTTCCTGAACAGCTGCCGAACCCGTTTTGCCAGTCGCCCCTGTTATTAAGATCATACTATTCTCCTTTGGTAATTTTTTTCATCAATAATTGATGGAAATGTGCAACACCCGATTCATATTTAGCACTTAAAGGGCCTGATTGATATATTCCTGCCTGTAAATTTCTTTGGATTTCGGGTACAAGCTGCTGATCTTCTAAAGTCACATCAAGTTGATACTTTCCTTCATTAGATTCAAAGTCATCAAATGATACACTTGATGGTCTAAATAAATTATAAACCACTCTACACCAATTTGGTTTGATGGGTTCAATTCTTTGAAACACGATTCCTCTTCCATACATATTAAAAATAAAGTTGGGGAAGTGCCAACCGAAACTTCCAGGTTGATTACTACCGAACCTAGAAGGAACAGAATGAATGCTACACAATTCTGTATTTTCTATGGTGTAATCTTCCCAAACAACATCCCTGTTTAATTGTGGGTGTATTAAAGGAATATGATAACCCTCCTGGTAGTTGTCAACATAGGTTTTCCAGTTAGCATGAACATCAAATTTAAGCTCATTATGAAAAATATAATCATTGTCATAATAATTATTAATTACCTTGTTAAATGGTCCTAGCCAGTCATCTAGAGACTGCGATTTTAAACTAAAGTTCACAAAGATTAACCCATACTTTTCTGAGACTCTAATTGGGAAAAGTGAATGTTTTTTATAGTTAAAATCCTTACCACCAAAGAAATTGGGAGGGTTTTTTAAGTTACCGTTCAGACCATAATTCCAACCATGGTAAGGGCATACCATGCTTTTGCAGTTACCTTTATCTTGTTGTAAAACTTTGGATGCTCGGTGTCTACAAACATTATGAAATCCATTGATTTTATTATTTTTATCTTTAATTAAAATAATAGGATAGTTTGCAATTTCTGTAGTAATAAAATCACCAGAAGCAACAAGTGATTGTGATCTACCAACCCATTGCCATTCAGTATAGAAGACTTTCTCCCTTTCAATTTCAAAGAAGGTTTGATCATGATAAAGTTCAGCATTTAAGCTATGAGTGCTTTGTGTATCGTCCATCAATTTTTAATTCCTGTAGTCTAAGGGAGGGGCTCTATTTCCCAATAATGGCATATAGTTAAAGTCTTTACCCACTCTCTTTTCTAACTCTTCTTTTGCTTTAGACGCAATAGAAGGATTAAGGAAAATTTCTTTTGCAGTTTCTGATAAAACCTGCACAGCTAATTTTGTGCCCTTAAGACCTATAGTGGTTCCTCCAGAAGCAACGGCTTGCCATGAGTGAGCAGGAGTTCCGGGAACCCAGGTTGATATTCGTGCTCCAGCTGTTGGCACCAACCAACTGACGTCCCCAACATCAGTGGATCCATATCCATGAGTTGGTTTATAAGATAAAATTTCTTCCTGGTCACCGATCTTAGCTTTTGGATTTAACAGTGTTTCATAGATTGTGTTGGCAAATTCATTTTCTTTAGAAGAGTACCTTATGCCGCCTCTAGAGGACAATTTTTCATGCATTATTTCCTGTAGCGTATCGTTTGGCATCAAAGAATAATTCCCATGCATTACCTCAAAATTCATGGTTGTTTCAGTACCCAAAGCAGCTCCTTCAGCAGCTTTAACGACCCGTTTAAAAAGTTCTTCTACCATTTTTCTTTTGGGATGCCTTACATAGTAATAAACTTCAGCTTCATCAGGAATGACGTTAGGAGCCAATCCACCTTTAGTGATTACATAATGGATTCTGGAATCTTGTGGAATGTGTTCCCTCATAAGATTGACCATCATATTCATCGACTCGACTCCATCTAAAGCTGATCTCCCTTTGTCAGGGGCTTGTGCTGCATGGGCAGAGATTCCTTTAAAATTAAATTTAGCTGATTTATTTGCATTCGAGGTTCTGGGCCTTGCATGATTCTCGCTTCCTGGGTGCCAATGAAGCACTATGTCAACGTCATCAAATAGCCCTTCTCTAGCCAGATAAACTTTTCCTGAACCGCCTTCTTCAGCAGGAGTTCCATAATATCTTATAGTCCCAGTATTTTTGTTATTCAATAACCATTCTTTAATAGCTACAGATGCCCAAGCTGAACCAGCGCCAAAAAGATGATGACCACAGGCATGTCCTGCAATATTATCTTTATATGTTTCTTTAAACGGAGAAGCACTTTGGGAAATACCAGGTAGAGCATCAAACTCACCTAAAATTGCAATAACTGGGAATCCTGATCCATACTCAGCAATGAAAGCAGTTGGAATATTGGCAACATTATCTTGAATCCTGAACCCTTCTTTAGAGAGAGCCTCTTTAAGTAAACTAGAGCTTTTATATTCTTGGTACCCCATTTCTGCAATGTCCCAAATTTGTAAAGCAACTTGCTCAAATTTTTGTTGATGTTTGTTGATACTTAGATCTAGATCAGAAATGGCATAAGAATTTTGACAAGATAAAGACAGAGCCACCAATAGGTTTGAGTAGAAAATTGTTTTATTCATCATATCCTCGTAAAAAAATATTAAGTTATCCTACTGATTTTTTATCATATAAGAAACATAAGAGTTAGTAGGACAAAAATGACTCAGTAAATTTTAATCACATACTTAATGGGTTAATAGCAAAAGTCGTAGAAATACTTTCAACCAGTTTTTTCTGAGTTTCCGATAAAGTAACCCTCTTTTCAGGTTAGACAAAGACCAAAATAATTAATAATTTTAAATTAGAACAAAATACTATAAGAATAAAAATATATATATAATATAATGATTTTTAAAGAAATATAAAAAATAATATGTATTTTATTCGTATGCTATATAAATGCCATCAATAAAAACAAAAATAACAGCAGAATTAATAGCCTCTTTAGAATATAAAGATAGGCCATATTTTGTATTATCAAATAACTACCCTGGATTTCGGCTAAAAGTTAATCCCCAAGGAAGAATTTCATTTATTACCTATGGCAGAGTTCATTTTGGTGGTAACCCCAGGACTATTACACATGGAACAACTAAAAATTTAACATTAGCTGAAGCCATAGAAAAACATTTATATACCACTAAATTATTAGAACGAGGTCAAGATCCTAATCTCATTAAAAAGTCAAAAAATAAACAATATGCCATTGGTCTTGATCTAGAATCTATTGCGATTCAATTTATTTCTGATAAAGAAATGAAAAGAGACTTTTCCAGTGAATATGCTAAACAATGTAGGAATTATCTATTAAGGAATAAGTTAAAACCGCTTCTTGGTTTAAATATCAATAAGATTTCGACTGAAATAATAATTGATTGGTATAGAACATTAGAAAAAACACCAACAGCTGCCAACAATGCGTTAAAATTTTTATCATCAGTTTTCTCCTATGCAGAAATACTTAATATCACTGAGAAAAACTCAAACCCTACTTCAGTTATAAAACGCTTAAGTTTGAGCTATCCAAACAAAATAAGAGACAAACAAATTGATACCAGATTAGAGTTACCGAAACTAATTTATAGAATTTGGGATCCATTGAACATAACCAAAGTCAACAGGTCTACAAGGAATGCAGTGTATTTATTATTGCTATCTGGTCTGAAGAAATCAGATGTTTTAAATCTTAAGTGGAGTCAAATAAATGATAACAAGTTTATTAAATTTAGAAGAAGAAGTTACATACAGTTTTACCCTATAGATCCTCACATTCAAGATGTGATTGATGATATGAGGAAAATTTCAAAAGAAAATAAAAAGTTAGTTATCAACAGTCAAGAAGACTGGGTTTTTCTAAGTCCTAAGAAAAAAGAGACACAAATTACAAATATTAGAAAGTCACTAACAGTGTATTCACAAGATTTTGATTGGGTTATTTATCCAGAGTCATTAAGAAAAACATTTGCTAAATTTGCAGATCAAGCAGGAATACCAAGAAGTCATTATTATTTATTGTTAGGGATAAAGAAACCCTACACCGTTTATGAAAGTACTGAGAACAATGTTACTGATTTGGAACTAAAAAAGTCCTTAATACAAATACATAAATTATACGAAAAGATCTGCCCCATGCAGTTACCAGGAATCTATGAACCTTTAAGGCATTTTATGTTTGGAAAACAGTAATATATGTATGCTATGTTAATATATTATAAATATAATTAAAAATATATTATATATATCATATATATATACAAGAACATAAAAATATATTAAATAATACTAATAATGATATATGCCTAATAAAGGACAACGGATCTAATGGATTTCCCTTCATGCATTAATGTAAAAGCCTCATTTATTTCATCTAAATTCATTGTGTGCGTGATTAAATCATCAATACTTACTTTTCCATCCATATACCAATCAACTATTTTTGGTACATCAGATCTTCCTCTTGCACCACCAAATGCAGTTCCTCTCCAAACTCTACCTGTAACTAGCTGAAAAGGTCTAGTTGATATTTCTTGACCAGCACCTGCTACACCTATAATGACAGATTCTCCCCACCCTTTATGGCAACATTCCAAAGCTTGTCTCATAGTTTCAACGTTACCTATACATTCAAATGAGTAATCTGCACCGCCTTTCGTTAGATCAATGATAGCCTCGACTATATTCGGTTCAGAGGTTGGATTGAAAAAGTCAGTCATTCCAAATTTCTTTGCAAGTTCAATTTTGCTCTCATTAATATCTATACCTATAATTTTGTTAGCACCTATCATTTTTGCACCTTGTATGACATTGAGACCAATGCCTCCAAGACCAAAGACAACAACGTTTGAGCCAGCTTCAACCTTTGCATCGAAGACGACCGCACCAATACCAGTAGTTACTCCACAGCCTATGTAACAGACTTTATCGAACGGTGCATCTTCTCTAATTTTAGCTAAAGCAATTTCTGGCAATACTGTGTAGTTTGAGAAAGTAGAACAACCCATATAATGATAAATTTGTTCTCCATTAAGCGAAAAACGTGATGTCCCATCTGGCATTAGCCCTTGTCCCTGTGTTTCTCTGATTGATTGACATAAGTTCGTTTTTGGGTTGAGACAAAATTCACATTCCCGACATTCAGGCGTATATAAAGGTATAACATGGTCTCCATTAGAAACACTTTTTACACCTTTGCCTACCTCGACTACAATCCCGGCACCTTCATGGCCTAAAATTGCAGGAAATATACCTTCAGGATCTTCGCCAGATAATGTAAATGCGTCAGTGTGGCAGATGCCCGTAGCTTTAATTTCAACCAAGACCTCTCCCTCTCTTGGGCCATCTAAATCTAGATCTTCAATTATTAAAGGCTTACCTGCCTCCATTGCTATAGCAGCTTTAGTTTTCATTGGAAGTCCCCTTTTTGCATATTCTAAAATAAGATTATCAGCAGTTGAATGAATTGCAAATCAATACAATGAGTTTAACTATATTGATCCTTATAGATAAGTGATTTCACACATATTTAAGTTCTTAGTAGATTAGTATCAAAAATTTAAAATTTACTTCATAATAAAAAAATACATGAGAAGAGACTTTAGACAAATTATAGACTTTCTTGAAAAAGAAGGAGAGTTAGTTAGGATCAAAAAGAAAATATCTCCAAATAAAGAGATGGCAGCTCTTATGTGGCAATTAGAGCAACAGAATAAAGCATTCATTTTTGAAAACGTAGAAAATTCGGATATGCCTGCTGTTGGTGGTTTGTTTACATCTTATAGCCGTCTTGGACTAGTCTTCAATGAAAAAGCAGATGGTGATTTTACCCGGGATGATATTGGTAAAATAATCCAAGATGCAACTCAACAGCCTACAGAAACCATCGAAATTTCTAATGGCCCAGTCAATGAGGTTGTTTTGAGTGAGGATGAAGTTAATCTAGAACAACTACCCATACCAACATTTTTTGAACTTGATTCTGGTGCTTTTATTACGGCTGCAGTGGGAATATTTAGGAAACCAGAAGGACATTTAAATGTTGGTTTTTACAGAACAAATGTTGTAGATAAAAATCATGTCCTTATCAATGCAAGTGGCTTAAGCGATCTGAGAAAAAGCTATGATTGGCACAGAGAAAATAAAAAGAAAATGGCTGTTGCTATGGTTATTGGAGTACCACCATGGTTGTTGATGGCAGCAGCTGCAAAATCACCGAATGAAATTTCAGAATTAGAGGTCGCAGGAAGTATTGCAGGATCTGGCCTTGAAATGATTCAATGTCAGCATAGTGATTTACTGGTCCCTGCTGAGGCAGAGATGGTTATTGAAACAGAAGTTGATCTCAATAATATGCTGCCTAATACTTTGGGTGAATTTGGTGATCAGTATGGGACAGAAGAGGCACCTCTAGCAACAGTCAAGACCATTACCAAAAGAAAAGATGCCATGTTCTATACCCTTATGGCTGGGCGTGCAAAAGAACACAGTACATTAGGTCATTTAGCCGTGTATGGTTTGGTTAAAGCTGTTATGCACAAAATCAAGGCAAATAACTCAAGTATCACAGCAATTAAGATCCACAATGACACCAAGATTGGTCCTTTGATGCATGTCGTTGTTGCAATAAAAAAAGAGTCCGATGAGCAACCAGAGAAGATCATCAAAGAAATATTTAATACCGACATGGGTTGGAATAACCTTTCTTGGATTGCAAAAAGAGTCATTATTGTTGATGAGGATATTGATATTACCAATATGGATGATGTCGAATGGGCAACCTGGACAAGAGTGGGGCGTGCAGAGAAAATTCATCTATATTCTAATTTCATTACGTGGGAAATTGACCGAGCCGCTTTGCCTGACAACACATCCCTTCGGGTTGGTATCGATGCTACTAAGGATTTAGATCAAGTTGACAATCTTGTCAGACCTGTTATTACAGGTATTGATGACGTTGATCTTAAAGATTATCTTGATTAGAAGATGAGGGAGAACATGACATGATTGATCCATATCTAGCGGTCGGTTTGCAAACGAAAGTCAAACACGTCACGACAAGGTCTGAGGTTAAAAAAAATCTCACACATATTGGGAATATGATTGATATGGTGACACACATGTGCTCACTGGAGCTTCC
>UINC01001707.1_pt1 | contig 18202 bp, 16 predicted proteins | sample 5385821 | NCBI WGS metagenome assembly UINC01 (sample SAMEA4666929, study PRJEB26691) | marine metagenome | isolation source: Pacific Ocean | place: Pacific Ocean | collected 2011-10-13 | reverse complement strand
GGCTCTAAAGCCTGAGCGAAGGTTTATGCACGGAACTCCTTAACGCACTCCCCGCTCTTTCGGATATAGATGGCTGCGGTGATGTTTCCCATGCTTGTCATATGGACGGTGCTCCCTGGTTTGTTTCAGGTATCCGTTTATTTCTTCAGGTGGCGAATGGGTCCGAGTCCTGTAGCGCCCACCACCCCACAACCCGCACCAACACTGAACATCGCCACCCGGCGCCGTTGGCCCTTGGCGGGTTGCTGACAGAAGTGATCCTGCATGAAAGCCGTGGCCAATGCGCTGTCGTTCGCCTAGGAGGGCGTAAGCTACCCGGACCGTGGAGGTGGTAATGAGGGAGCAACCCGAACGCCCGATCTTTGGTCCCGAGGATCCGCGCCTAGATCCCCCAAACCCGCCCGAGATCCGTCCGGCTCGCTCAATCGCCAAAGCGATCTCTTGGCGGGCGGTGGGGACGCTTGACACGTTGCTCCTGTCCTTTGTCATCCTGAGTTTTCTCGGCCCGCTCTTCGGCCTTGACGAGGTAAGCGCCAGCGACAGAGCAAAAACTGCTGCTTCTATTGCCTTGACCGAGGTGGCTACGAAACTGACGCTGTATTTCTTGCATGAACGGCTCTGGTCGCGACTGCAGTGGGACCGCGACCTGGACGAGGAAGGCCACCACCGGGACGGACGGCGGCGCTCGGCCACCAAGACAGCGACGTATCGAGTGTTGGCGAGTTTGGACACCATGGTGCTCGGGCTTATCTTCACCGGCAATCTGGCGACGGCGATCTCGATAGGTGGGCTTGAGGTCTTCACAAAGTTGGCGCTTTATTTCTTCCACGAACGCTCCTGGGCCCGCATCCGCTGGGGAATCATCGCGGGGGGTGCATGAGGTTCGAGTTGTGTGTGACTAGGGCATCCCAAAACGACAAATCACCGTCCCGAAGGGCGGCTAACGAACCCACACCGATGACACACAGACTGTGGCCTGCTTCCTCATCATCGTCTGCTTCGCAACTTGCTTCGGAGTTATAGAGCCCTTCTAAGATACTCTCTGACGACTTCCTGACATTCGGTGGGGATTCAACTTAAGGAAAAGGTGAACCATGTCGGTTATGACTATCGCAGTTACTGCCGTTCAAGACCTCAATGGCTTTGTGGCGGGGAGTAACAGTTTCGCAAAACAGCGGGTTCTCGACATGGGCGCCAAACACACCTCCATCGCCAAAATAATTATGGGCGGAGAAGCAGCAGGGCTGTGTGGTGTTTCCTTCGAGTGGGAGTCAGTAGATGCAGCTATCGCTGGATCCAACGCGATCAACAGTGACAGCCAGATGCTGCAAATGATGGGTGACTGTGGAGTGTCAGTCGTTCGCCGAAGCGTGCTGGAAGTTCTTGCAGAGAGAGGCGACACGAGACCCTCAGGTGGGTTCGGCACCGTTGTCTATATGAGCGGAAACATGACCGCAGACGGCATCGACACTGGTTGGGGACACATGCAAGAAGGAGCCAACGGACTCATGACCCTCCGAGCAATCGCTAATGGCGTGGCTCCATGGACAGGGTTAATCATGACATTCGCGGACTCAGTTGATGACCTGCTGGTCGCAGCAGCTAATGCCTGGGGAGACACCTCGATGCAAGCCCTAAATGCCAAGAACGATACGAAACCATTGGGTCGAGTCATTCACGAAATAGTCGCTTAGGGGTTATTTTCGCGGCCTCGGGGAACCCTCCTTAAGCGCCGAAAAGGTCCCGTTTGTTCAGATCTCGCTACATTCAAGACGTGGGATATTGGGAATGGGTGAGCACCACCTCGAGGAACGGGTTAGACGCCATCATCTGGGTCTTGTGCATCGCGATCGTTGTCGCTGTGGTGGTCGCCGTCCTCTAACGGGGTAAGACACCGAAATACCCCGAAGCAAATTTGAAATGTCGGGCCGATTATCGAGCTGCATCATCAGAGCTCATATAAATACTGGGGTAAGTCCCCTTCCCGACCTTCATGATCGCTCGCCTTGATGAGGGTTAGCAAGCATGGTTTAGATAGACCCAAGCCGTGGACAAATCCGTTAACGATGACCAACGAAGAACAGTCTCGGTGGTCGTCTCTCCGAGGTCTCCTCCGTGACTATGGTCGGTTCAAACCCGGCTTCGCTGAGGAGTCGCTCCCAGACGGAGTTAGGGAACAGGCCCGTCCGGTGAGTCTCGTGCACCGTGTTCAGCGATCCGTCGGCGAGGCGAAACTCGAAGGTGTAGTGGGTTTCTACCCAGGTGTCGGACGGGTCGGGATCCCGGGTCCACTCGCGGTAACGGACCCCCCGTTCGTCGTCGCCGTCACTTCCGTCTTGCCCTGTGCTTTCCTCAAAGGTTTCGGTGGTGTGGTCCGGTTCCATGATGGTGATACCGCCTGGTCGGCAGTGGGCGAACGCGGTGGCCATGGCCGCCGCCAAGTCCGACTCGGTGACCATGTACTCGATGGCGTCGTGCACGAAGACCGCGTCGAAGGAACGGCCGAGCCTTACCGTTCGCATATCGCCCTGTTCGTGTCGGCACTCCGGGTTGAGACGCTTTGACAGCTCGAGCATGTCTCTGGAGAGGTCGACCAGGGTCATATCGAAGTTGGCCTTGAGGTGAGACGCGCTGTGGCCGCCGCCGCTGCCCAGCTCGAGTACTTCACCTACCGGAATTGCGGCCGATTGGATCACATGGGTGGTGAAGGCCGCTTCCTCGGCGTATCGCTCTGGTGGGGAGATGAGCGGCCACCATGGCGCAAGGTCGCCATACATCCGATAGGCGGGTGCTTCTTCGCTCATCGGCGGGATCAGAACGCCTCGGACCGGAACGCGCCCGCCGCGTCATAGACCGTGCCACGATCCTCGGCGGCGTACATCCGGTTCTCCGAGGCAAGAAAACCACCAGTGGTGCCGAGGATGCGCACCATGGCCGCGTAGTTCGGATGTTCGAAGTGAGCGGCGAGACTTTGGGCGTCGTCCCAGAGCTCGTAAACCTGGATATGAGTGGGTTCGCCTGGATCGGCCGCGAAGCAATAGGCCCTGCAGCCCGGCTCCTGGTCGCGGGTCGCGACCTGGATTTCGGCGCTGCTTTGTACGGCCCGATCGCGGTCGGCCTCCGTCTCGAAGGAGAGGATGGCGGTGACGAGTACGTATTGGCTGGTCACGAGTTGGTCCTCTCAGAGGTGAGTCGTAGCAGGCGCTCAGCGTTCTGGGTGAGACCGGCATCGAACTCGTCGGTCGCGGTAGGAGAGTCCCAGCCCCCGAAGTTAGTCCCATACACCATGCGGTCTGTGCCGACGACCGACGTCACCATGTCGCGAGCTGGTCCCGCACCCATATGTGAATCGAACCACAAGCGTCGCAGCGCTGACCCGAAGTCCGACTCGCCGCCGGCAAAGGACGCCATGGCGTCAAACCGTTGGGCCAGGAACGCGATCGCCCCGCCACCGTGTGAAATGCAGATGTCGACGTCAGGGTGACGATCGAACACGCCGCCGAGTATGAGAGCGGCCGCCGCAAGAGTCTCCTCGTACGTGTAGCCGACGATCAGGTCGAGCCCGAACCGGGTGAGCCGGTCGTCAGCCGGCCCACCGATGCCATCGTTGGTGGCGGCGTGTAGGAGAAGGGGAACGTCGAGCTCGACCAGTGTCCGGTAGAAGTCGTCGAGCCGCGAGTCGTCGAGGGTGAACCCATAGTCGGTGCCGACATAGCCGGCCAACAGCCCGAGGTCCTCGACGGCCCGCTGGAGCTCGCTACTTGCGGCATCAGGATCCTGGAGTGGGAGTGCAGCGGACCCGAGAAGGCGAGCCGGATAACGAGCAACCAGCTCGGCCATGGCGTCATTGGTAGCTCGAGCGAAGTCGGTCGCCGATGCCGCGTCGATACGGCCGAAGAATGTGAGTGGGTTGGGCGACAACAGCTGTCGCTCGATGCCAACCCGATCCATGGCCCGAAGCCGCTTCTCGACGTCGACGAAGAGGCTGCCCCGGTAGCCCATGGGTGACCGAACGTACTCGCCGACCCGAAAGAAGCTCACACCGTCTGCCTCGCCGAGTTCGGGTCCATGGCGGCCCGCCGTGCCGAAGGCGTCTTCGAACACCACATGTGCATGCAGATCGATCACCTGTGTCATGGCGGCCCCGTCAGTCGTAGCGCAGGTCATGCTACTGGCACCCCACTAGGTTGGGCCGGGTCCGATCGAACGGCCCAAGGGGGAGCGGTTGCGATGAGTCACGAACAACGAATGGCGGACGCGGGCATCGAGTTGCCGGAGGGGTACCCACCCGCCGGGCTCTATGTGGGCGCGGTGAGAGTGGGCAACCATCTGCACATTGGCGGGCATGGTCCTGTCCGCAATGACGGATCGATGGTCACCGGAAAGGTCGGCGACGGCGTCGACCTCCAGGCTGCGCAGGCCGCGGCCCGGCTGACGGGTCTGCAGATGTTGCACACTGTGCGCGAGGAGCTCGGATCACTCGACGCGGTGGATCGTGTGGTGAAGGTGTTCGGCATGGTGAATTGCGCGCCAGGTTTCAACAACACTCCGGCAGTGATCGACGGGTGCTCTCAGCTCTTTCTTGATGTCTTCGGTGATGATGGTGTGCACACCCGCGCCGCGGTGGGGATGGCCGAGCTGCCGTTCGATATCTGTGTCGAGGTGGAGGCGCTGTTTCTCCTCCGCGACGAGAACTAGGTTGACCACACGTGGGCGACGGTCCCCATATTGGGGAGAGCCCTAGTTCTTCACTTGAACGGCGTTCCTGAAACCCTTATGCGAGAAACCTGTGCCATAAGCTGCAACGAAGAAGTCCGAATTCGCTGCCGCCAAGAAGGGAAGCCTGTTGAACACGGCCGCCAAGTATCGAATAATCAGAGAAGCAGACGTTCCAGCCAAGATGCGAGACGGTACGACGCTGCTAGCAGATGTCTACAGGCCCGATGCGGAAGGCGAGTTCCCGGTCTTACTTCTTCGTCTTCCCTATGGGAAACAATTCATCAGCGACTTCGGCGATCATGAATTCTTTGTCCCCCGCGGGTACATCGTGGCAATCCAGGACACGAGGGGTCGTTTCGCTTCCGAGGGGGACTTTACGCCGCTGATCGACGAGCCATTCGACGGCTACGACACAGTCGAATGGGCTGCGACCCTGCCTTGGAGCAACGGCAATGTTGGAACTATCGGTCAGTCCTACCTCGGTGCCACACAGTATTTAATGTCTTGGACGGCGCCTCCCTCCCTGCGATGTCAAGTACCTGTTTCCGCCGCCGCCGACTTCCACGCAGGCTGGGTTTACGACGTGGGAGGCGCACTTGTTCATGGCTGGATGATTCCCTACGCCATCTTTCTAGCTCGTAACACCATCGATCGAATGGGCCTCAAGGACGAACTTTGGCCACAGATTCGTCCCGATCTTGAACGCCCAATCAATTTCGCGAACCCGCTCACAGCCGAGGCCTACCGGCGGCTTCCCCTAATGGAATGGGCGGATTTACTTGACGAAGTTGCCCCGTACCTGCGCGAATATCTCGATAACCCAGACGACGGACCCTACTGGCACAACATAAATGCCGAACGAAAATTTGGCGATGTCAACGTACCCATGCTCCACGTCAGTAGCTGGTATGACATTTTCAGCCGCGATGGCACCATCATGTACAACGGACTGGCCAGCGGAGCCAAAAGCCCCGAAGCGAGAGACGGGCAGCGACTATTGCTCGGGCCCTGGGGTCATCTATTTCCCTATACCTCACCGACCACCAAGGGCGCCGGCGAAGCGGACTTCGGTGACGCATCCCTCCTCGACCTCCACGACTACGAGTTGGACTTCTTAGACAGATGGCTCAAAAACGAGAACAACGACTGGGATGAACGACCACCTATTCGGCTTTTCACCATGGGACGAAACCAATGGAGAGACGAACACGAGTGGCCGCTCGCGCGAACTCAATGGACCCCGATGTATCTCAACAGCGGCGGAACAGCCAACACCGTCAACGGCGACGGAGTACTCGCGAGAACAGCTGCAGGTGATTCACCACCAGACGCCTTTACGTACGATCCCGACGACCCCGTACCGACCAACGGCGGAAACCTACTGGTTCTACCGATCGGCGCCTACGACCAACGCGAGGTAGAGAATCGGCCAGATGTGCTCGTCTATACCGGAGAAATTCTTGAAGACGAACTGGAGGTAACTGGACCAATCAAAGTTGTCTTGTTCGCTGAATCCTCAGCGCTGGACACAGACTTCACCGCAAAATTGGTGGACGTACACCCCAACGGCTACGCACAAAACATTATTGACGGGATGATTCGATGCCGGTACCGACACTCGCGCGAACAACCGACGTTGATGCGCCCCGGCGAGATAACTGAACTAGAAATCGATTTGTGGGCGACGTCTCATGTTTTCCTCGCCGGGCACAGAATCCGACTTGACATCAGTTCCAGCAATTTTCCGCGTTTCGATCGCAACCTAAACACCGGCGGTGATCAAGCCCGAGGCACGACCTGGACCATCGCCAGACAGAAAATCCACCACAACGCCCGCTACCAGAGCCTCATCATGCTGCCAGTGATCCCTTAGGATCAACGTTCGACAGCAGCACTATTGATCGAAACCTTGACGTTGTCACAGAACCTCTCGTGCCATAACCAATCGCCGCATTAATGTGGACTTGTGGAGAGGTGAGGACCTCGCCGGACGCATGGGGGTAACGATGAGCGACCTGATTCTTCGTGGTGGAACCGTGGTCGATGGCACCGGCCGACCCGGTCAGGCTGCGGACGTTCTAATCCAAGATGGGGTGATCGCTGAGATCGGCAGCCTCAGCGGACGGCGGGCCGACCGCGAAATCGATGCAGAAGGTCATGTTGTCAGCCCAGGGTTCATCGACGTCCACACCCACATGGACGCCCAAATTGCTTGGGATCCTCTTGGCGAAAGTTCATGTTTTCACGGGGTAACGACCGCAGTCATGGGTAACTGCGGATTTACCTTGGCCCCGGTGCGTTCCCATGAACGGCACCTCGTGGTGCGGAATCTCGAAAGAGCTGAGGACATCTCAGCGGATGCCATGGCTGCCGGAATCGATTGGTCGTGGGAGACCTACCCCGAATATCTTGACTTCGTTGATCGAACCCCGAAAGGCATCAATTACGCCGGATATGTCGGCCACTCAGCGCTGCGCACGTGGGCCATGGGAGAGCGCGCTTTTGAAGAGGAAGCCAATGAGAGCGACCTTCGCGCCATGGTGGGTCAGTTGCGGGAGTCTATTGAGGCGGGCGCCATGGGTTTCACGACCTCGATCTCGGTCAACCACGCGACCTCTGACGATCGGCCAGTTGCGAGCCGAATGGCAGGATGGAGCGAGATCGAAGCATTGGTCGCAGAGATGGGGCGACTAGGCGCGGGCATCTTCGAACTGGCCCATCACCATCACCTCCGATCCCGAGATCCCATAAAACGCGAGGCCTACATCAGTCGCCTTGTCGATTTGGCGGTCCGAACCGGGGTGCCGGTTACTTACGGCATGTTGGCAGCGGGCCAAGAGGACAATGGTTGGAAACCAGTGGTCGAATTATTGGATCGAATCAACGACGGCGGTGGTCGCTCGTGGGCTCAGGTGCATACGCGCTACTTTGGCGTTCTGCTCTCCTTTGCGACCAGGCTCCCGTTTGACGCACTACCCGTATGGGACGAATTGAGGACTCGACCTCTCGACGAGCAGAAGGCGGCTCTGGCTGACCCGACCACCCGAAGTCGACTGGTCGAAGAGGCCGTCCACGGTGACTACGGTCGCTCGATAGGAGCCGAGACTCGTAAGCCTGAATGGGAACACATCTATCCGATGGAACACTCTGCCCTTCCACCCTTCTCATCCATCGCAGATCTGGCATCGCAACGCGATCAAGCTCCAATGGAGGTCTTTATCGACGTAGCGCTTAAACACGACCTTGATGTCTTCTTTGTTCAGGCTGCGGCGAATCAGGATCAGAATGTGGTGCTCGAACTGATGCGTCACCCATACGCGATACCGACCTTCAGCGACAGCGGCGCCCACGTCACTCAGATCATGGATTCGTCCTTGCAGAGTCACATGCTTGGTCATTGGGTACGGAACCAAGGAGCCTTTAGTTTGGAGGAGGCTGTGCATCGAATGACCCAAGTCCCTGCTAGGGCCTGGGGATTCAACAATCGCGGAGTGCTCGCTGAAGGAAAAGCTGCGGATATCAATGTGTTTGACCCCGAAACGGTAGGTCCCAATCTTCCTGAGCTAGTTCACGACCTTCCGGCTGGGGCCCCGCGTCTGCGTCAAACTGCGACAGGTTTCAGAGCCACGATCGTGAACGGCGAAGTATTGGTGGAAGACGGAGAGACGACCGGATTGACTCCCGGCAACCTCCTACGAGGTCCGCTGGCGCAGTGACTCGTCCCAAAGAGCTAGGCCCGCAGTTGGTATTTGGTCAACATTCTATGAAGGGGTCATCGTGAGTCTCGAGATCGTTCCACTGTCTGATGCCCCGCTTGGGGCACTGGTTTCTGGCTGGGAACCAGCCGAAACGCTTACCGACGCGAGCAAGCGAAGCATCACTGAGGCGTTACACCGTCACCGGCTGTTGGTGTTTCGCGGCCAGCCTCAGCCCACTGATGAGGACCTGGTGAGATTCGTCGAGTCGTTCGGCGACCCGATTAGAGGGTCAGAGTGGTTCCGGAATGCGGGAGCGCTTCCAGAGATCCTCCCAGTGACAAACATTCGCGGCAAGGACGGCGACCGTTTGGGAGTAGAGGGCGCCACTGACCTCGAGTGGCACGCCGACTATTCCTATGTGGCAACACCCGCGAAGACAAGCTTTCTCAACGCTGTGGAGCTTCCGGCTGAACCACCCCGGACGTACTTCACCGACATGTACGACGCCTACGCAACCCTCGACCCCCGATTGCAGGCTCGCCTCAGCGGCCTGCGGGCCACGCACAGCATTGCCGACTACATGGCTGAACCCGACAAAGATTTTGCGGCCAAGGTCGAGCGCGATGAGGCAGCCGGCATTGACCGTCCTGACATCCCTGAGGCTGAGCATCCAGTGGTGGTGCGCCATCCCGACACCGGCGACGAGATCCTGTATGTGTCACGGGGCATCACCCGTCGAATCGTGGGAATGGAGCGAGCTGAAAGCAGTGCCCTGCTCAAGCAGCTGCATCTTCACGCCACCCAGCCTGACCGGGTCTACGGCCATGATTGGGAGGTCGGCGATTTGATCATGTTCGACACCCTCGGGACCATGCATCGACGTGACGCGTGGGACCCGACCGAGCGCCGGCTCATGCGTCAACTCAGCACAGCGTGTGTGATCTGAGATATCTCGGCCAGTTCGCACCCCGCTGAACCAAACTCGGACCCACATCAATCTGAACGGTGGGCCATGATGTTTAACCGTGCAAGGGATATTCAACGGAATTCGGGTACTCGACTTCTCTCAAGTGCTGGCTGGCCCCACGGCAACCAAGCTTCTGGTCGAGTTGGGTGCCGAGGTGATCAAGATCGAATTCGCCGAGGAGGGCGACCCCGGTCGTACCCTGCCTCGCTTGCGTGGATCGCGTTCGGGTTATCAGGTGCAGCAGAACAGAGGGAAGCGATCGTTGTGCCTCGATCTGCGCGACCCGAGGGCAACTGAGCTCGTCCTCGACCTCGTCCCTCATGCCGACGTGGTCCTTCAAAACTTCGCGTTTGGGGTCATGGAACGGCTTGGTTTCGGGTACGACGTTGTGTCGGCGGTCAATCCCCGCATCGTGATGTGCAACATGTCGGCATTTGGTCGCCAAGGTCCACTCGCGCACAAACCCGGATATGACCCCATTGCCCAGGCATGGGCCGGGGTGCTGCACATGTTGGGTTATGAGGATCGAGCACCCATTCTCGCCGGGATATCACCGGGTGATGTGCTCGCCGGGGTCCATGCCTTTGGTGGAGTGGCTGCGGCGCTGTTCCATCGAGAGCGGACAGGGCGGGGTCAAGAGGTGTCTGTGTCACTGCTCGACGCCTACACCACCGTGCATGAGGTCAACTGGCAGGAGTGGTCGGTGTCGGGTGGCGAAAGCGAACCCATCCGGAGAGGCAACGTCCATCCAGTCGTTGGCGGCGTTGGGGTGTTCGAGACCGGCGACGGTTACGTCACAGTTGCAGCCGTCAACAACGGCCAGTGGCAACGCTTGGCTGAGGCCATGGGACGACCCGAGCTGTCCGATGATCCTCGATTCGCATCTAGCCCCGACCGCGTCACCAATCGGGACGAGGTGAACACGTTCATCGCGACGTGGCTAGCAACACAACCTCACCGAGACGACGTTGTGAACCTCCTCGATGACTGCCGGGTGCCCTCGGCGCCTGTATTAACACTGGCCGAAGCCGCCCAACATCCGTACCTTCACGAGGCGGGCGCGGTGCGATGGGTCGACGACGACGTGCTCGGGAAAGTGCTGGTACCCGGTATGCCGATCAAGTTCTCCGAAACCCCCGGCGACGCACCATTGATGACGCGGCGACTCGGTGAAGACAACGAATACGTGACGTGTGAGCTAGCCGGTCGCAGCCACGACCAGTACAGGGCCCTGGTGGACGAGGGCGTGCTCTTCCACAATCCCGACAGCTAGAGCGAGAAGGATCTCCTTTGAAACCAGAGGTACCAGATTCCGCGAATCGGATCCCGTATCGCCCATCTCAGGATGTCCCGAAGGGTTAGGTCAGTCTCGCGGATGGTGCCGGTCGTGTTTTCGATCAATACTGGAGATATGGGTGAGCGACTAAAAGACTGCACAGCAATAATTACCGGAGGCGCACGAGGGCAAGGAGCGGCAGAAGCTCGACGCTTCACCGAAGAGGGAGCCTTCGTAGTGATAGCAGATGTCTTGGATGGCGAAGGGAAAGCTCTCGCAAAAGAACTTGGTCAATCCGCCACTTTCCATCATCTCGATGTGACGGATGAAGAAAATTGGTCCGCAGTTGTTGGTGGCTTGGTAGATCAAGGCAGATCCATAGACGTTCTCGTAAACAACGCAGGGATTCTCCTATTTGATCGCCTGACTCGATCTTCCAGAGAGGATTTCGAGCGAGTTATGGAGGTGAACTGCACAGGTGTTTTCTTGGGAATGCAGGCTGTAGCTGATGAGATGAAGAAACAGCAGGGTGGCTCGATAGTCAATATTTCCTCGGTAGCAGGCCTCCAAGGCGTTGGCTTTCAATTCTCCTATTCGGTTAGTAAATGGGCGGTAAGGGGGATGACTAAATCTGCTGCCCACGAGCTTGCCCGCCATAACATCAGAGTCAACTCCGTACACCCAGGCTTGATCGAGACAGCAATGCTTGACCAATTCCCAGATAATCTCCAACCCAGGGTTGAGTCTTCGGTTCCGATGGGCCGAACCGCAGAGGCCACAGAGGTTGCTGAGCTGGTGCTCTGGTTAGCGTCACAAGAGAGCAGCTACTGCACGGGAGCGGAGTTTGTCGTCGATGGCGGACTTTCCATCGCGTAGCCCTTGAGTCGATACGACGCGGGTTTCGAATACCAGGGTCCGCCGTAACTCACCTTGCCCACTACTGCACACATCCATAGTGAGCCGATGACACGTGTCGGGCGTACCGGCGCAACACCGAACCCTGCGGAATCGTGCTCGGCAAGTCCCTCGGCCCGATCGTCGCCATCCGTTGCTGTAACTCGCTGTCGTCGATCGCTACGTCAAGAGTCCGATGAACCGGATCGATGACGATTGTGTCGCCGTTGTGCACCGCTGCGAGCGGACCGCCGTCGGCCGCCTCGGGGCAAATATGTCCGATGAGGATTCCGTGCGAGACACCGCTGAACCGGCCATCAGTGATGAGCGCGACGTCCTTGCCCAAACCGCGTCCTTGTAACTCGACAGTGAGCATCACCATCTCGGGCATACCCGGGCCGCCCTTGGGGCCGACGTTGCGCACCACAACCACGTCGCCAGGCACGATGCCTCCGGACTGAATGGCCGTCATGGCGTCCGGTTCGTTTTCGAACACCTTGGCGATTCCGCGGAACTCGCCCGTCTCGAGAGTCTTGCCTCCCAGTTTCAGGACGCAACTCTCCGGAGCCAGATTTCCGTGCAGGACCGTGATGTGGTTGTTCGGTTGGGCGGCCGGGGCCGACACCGGTTGCACCAAGTCCTGGTCACCTAAATCAGCCAGCGAGGCCACGTCAGCCAGGTTCTCAGCGAGAGTCTTTCCGGTGACCGTCATGGCGTCGCCATGTAGGAAGCCGTTATCGAGGAGCTCCTTCATCACGACCGGCACTCCGCCGAGTTCGTGTAGGGCGACCATCGAGTACGGACCGTGCGGCTGAAGATTCGCAATGAGCGGCACCCGCTCGCCGATCTCCTGGATGCGATCGATGGTGAGAGCCACCTCTGCATCGCGAGCGATGGCCAGCAAATGCAGGTACATGTTGGTCGAGCCTCCCATCGCGTAGGCGGTGGTGATGGCGTTCTCGAAGCCTTTCATGTTCATGATGTCCCGGGGCCGAATGTCGGCTTCGATCAGGGCGTACAGAGCTTCGGAGGTCGCCTCCACCTGAGCCTTCACGTCGTCGTGAATATCGCTCGCGGCGTCGTAGTCGGCTGGATGTGAGGCGCCTCGGGGCAACATCATCCCCATCGCCTCTGTGATGGTGCTCATGGTGTTGGCTGTAAACATCGCCCCGCAGGTGCCACTGCCGGGCATCACGTTCCGTTCGACCTCTTCGAATTCCTCTCGGCTGATCCGATCGGCTCGCATCGCCGCTCGTGCCTCGGCCCAGTCGAGAATCGTCAGGTTGTTACCCTTCGACGCCCATGGCTCAAAGTTCACGCAGCCCGGCGAGCTAGTCCCCGGGTAGATCACTAGCCCGACGTCGTTGGTGCGAGCCAGGGGCATCATCGCGGCTGCGCCCGTCTTGTCGCAGCCCGAGATGACAACCATTGCCTCGCCGTGATGGGCCCGATGCCCGATCTCGAACGAGTCGGCGATGATGTCTCGTGACACGAGGCTGTAGCTGGCATTGGGTGAACCCTGGGTGAGAGCATCGGAGACCGCTGGGGCACCAACGACTAACCCTTGTCCGCCACGCGAAGCGATCGACTCCGACATCAGGTCCGATATGCGTTCGACCCGGTTGTTGCAGCGATGGGCGTTTGTGTAGGCCCCCGCCACCGTAACGATCGTGTTCTTCGCCGCGATGGTCTCGGGTTCAAACCCGGCCGCCCGCAACTCGAGACTTGCCCGCTTCCAATGATTCCCTGCCATCCCCCCACCCTACTTTTCAAAATTGATGGACGGATCTCCGCTCAAGCATGAGGTTAGATCTCTAGCAGTGGGCGCTCACACCACCAAGCGACTCCCAGAGTCGTCCCTAGACCTAATACGATGGGGGATCGGGACACTAAGGGGACGCGATGGCACTCACCGAACTCTCGGCAGGCCAACACGCCGCTGCGATGGCGGACTACGTAGCCGAGCGCAGCCGGGCGGCCGTCAAGCTCGGCAGCCGGGGGGCGGTGCGCTACGGCGCCGACGGCAACCTCCACCCGGACATCCTCGCCGAGTTCGAGACCAACGGCTTCTACATTTTCGAGGGCGTTATCGGTATTGACGAAGTCACCGAGCTACGCGACGCCGTTGAGGACACCATCGAGCGCGCCCCGTCGCCCCCGGGCTCCGACACCGACGCACAGGGCCGTCCCGCGCTCGGGCTCGACTACCCGATGAGTCCCTACATTTTCATTAAACCGCTGTCGGATCCCTGGGGTGGCACCAAACTCTTGAGCGGCCGCCATCCCGTCAAGATGAGTGAGCCGACGCCCGACGACGATGCTCCCGACCACGTGGTTCATCTGCTCATGCAGATGTGCACCTCGATGCCTGCGGCCCTTCGCCTGTACGGGCACCCGGACCTGTTGAGTATCGCTGAGGCCATCAACGGGCCGGACTTCGTGCCCTACAACGACTCCATCTTCGTGAAGAAGCCCGGAATAGGCGGGTCGGTGTCGTGGCATCAGGACGGCGCAACTCACTGGGACAACCCACACTGGTATCCCGGCATCCACGGTTTCAACTTCCAAGTGCAGGTCTACCGCACTACCCCCGCTAATGCGTTGTGGATCATCCCCGGCAGTCACGCCGAGGGCCGCATCGATATTCGAGCCCGCGTGGCGGCCAACGAAGGCAGCGAGCGCCTGCCCGATGCCATTCCGCTGGTGACCGAAGCCGGCGATGTGACCATCGTCAACCGACAGATGTTGCACGGTTCGTTCGCCAACACATCACCGGACCCGCGCGTGTCCATCACCTTCGGCTTCTACCCCCAATCGTCGGTACTGGGCGTCTCGGGCGGGCTCAACATCTCCCTCGACGAGAAGAAGAGCCGCAAGAAGGTCTACGACGCGGAGCACATCCGGCGTCGCTCGGCCGTGGTGCAAGTAGCACTGGACGCCCGGCACCAGGCGCGTCCTGACGAGCGCCGCTACCGTTACGCACCCTTTGCCGAGGTCGAAGACGAGTACCGTTACGGACCCGAGACCATCGAGAGCGTGCTGAGCGACTACACGCTCTACGACATCGCCATCTAGACCAAACGGGCACACCAACCAACGCCGTCATCCTCGGCGTCTGACGACCCTCGTCTACTGCACTGGTTTGTCATGGGCGATACCGCCGAGCGGGGGGCGAAACCCGGGAGGCGGATCGACGTAAATGCTTTCGGCGTGTGGGTCGATGCCCAACACGGCCCGACCCTGGAAACCGCTCGGAGCCGGTGAAACGTCGACCCAGCAGCTATCGATGCTGGCCTGCGTCTTGGCCAGGACGGTGTCGGTCGAGTTGTACGTGTCCTGTGAGACCTGCCGCAAGTATGCGGGGGTTGCGTAGACCTCTTCCGAGGTCGCACGGGGAAGGAAGAGTTGGGTCGTCAGGATGCAGGTATCGCCGCTGAATACCTTGAGGTGCATGTGCGGCGCCCGGCTGGCGTACCAGCCCGGAATGATCGTCATGAAGCGAACCACCCCGTCGGCGCCTGAGACCTGAGCGCCTCGTAGGAAGCTGTCGTTGTTCATGGGTGGCCGCTTCGTCACATCTGCCGGCTGTTGATCCGGATCGAATGGGTAGCCGCTGTAGTGGCCGGTCGCATCCGGGTGCCAAAGGTCGACCCGCATATCGCGTGCCGGTTCTTCGGTGTGGATGTCCACCAGGTGGACCTCGAGGGCCAGGTTCACGCCCGGCATCCCTTCGCGGATATCGGATCGCTGGGGGCAACCGTTCCCGTAATAGGGGCCCTCCACCATTTCGGCCGCCTGGACGGGATGTTTCGCTGTTGACATGTGTTCCTCTTGCTCTCGCTTTGTCTGGGTGTGGGTCAGTCGGACCTGTCGTCAGTCGATCTTCACGATCCCGACGCCATCGCGCAGATCGAGGGTCGTTCCAAAAGGTGCAGAAGTGGTGGCGATGCGATCGAAGATGCGCTCGGCGACCTCGGGTGAAGCAGCTCGCGGGGTGCCCAAATCGGCATGGTTGCCCCTGAACCCAAGATCGATGGGGTGGAGGACGATCTCGCTGAGCTCTGAGTCGTGGTAGCGGCAGATTGCTGTCGCCCCCTCGAAGTAGAACGACGGATGCCGGGCTGTCCTAGCGGCCAGCAGTTCCGCGTCGGTCGTTTCGGTGGCGTAGGGGTTGATGGTTTCTGGGTTCTGATCGCCAAACGCGGTGCCTCGGTAGGTCTCCCACGCGATGAGTTCCTGCATATAGGCCTGTCGCAGGAAGCACCCGATCCCGTAGAAAATCGGCTTGCCCTGATAGATCTCGATGGCGCGGAAGTCGAAAGGTCCATGAACGAAGAAGAGATCGGCGCCGTTGTCGATCGCATCGTGGGCGAGCTCGATCAAGAAGTCGGGCGGGTGGGGTGTCTCTCCACTGAGCCCTCCCTGCGGGTTGGAGGGATCGATCGTCCACTGATGGGCGTGGATAGTGACGATTGTGTAATTCGAGAAGAGGGCCGCATTCCTGGTGCTGCGGAGTACGTCTGATAGGTCGTCGGGGTGGATGCGGTAGGAGTACCCCGGCTCATCGCCCTTTTCGTACCAGGTGTCGTGGAGCTGGAACCGGTCTTCGAACACCATGACGGTCGGCTGGACCACGAATGGTCCCGGGAACGCGTAGTCGTGCTCCAGTGCGAATTGTCTAAGGCGTTCCCAGGATTCGGTTGGCAGCTTGACAGTGCGCGAAACGCGGATGTTGTTGGCGCCAGGTCGCCCGTTCGAGTTCGCGATGCGGGCCCCCGCTCCAAAGACCCGATCGTGGCCGTGATTGGCGCTCGATGTGAGGCTGACGACCCCAACTCGGCCGTTGGCGACGTCGGCGTACGCGGGTGCGCGTGCTTCCGCGAGATGCTCGCCATAGCCGACAGGCACGATCCCCACCCGACGAAGATGGGCATCGGTCTGCCGGTTGCCCTCTGGTCCAAAGTCGGAGAGACGGTTGTTGGCGCGGGACATGACGTCGAAGCCGATCTCTGCGAGATCGTCGGCTACTGCCGGGTCCGCCATGACGAGAAAGGACGGGATGCCGTAGTGGTGGCCCTCGAACTCGCGCCAGTTGGCGATGGTCTGTTCAAGGTTGGCGATTGCAAAATCTGCGCTGCGAACAGGTTCCAAGGCGGCTTGTATCTCTGGATCGGTGAGCTGGGAGACAGGTCGGGTGATTACGACATCACCGACAACGGCCACCTCGAAGTCGCCTGGCACGCTCATCGGTAGGTCTCTGTCGGTGTCGACCTGACGGTGGTCAGCAACCTTGGAGAATGTTCCGTGGACCAGCTTGGTTGCGTTCTCGTGCGTACTCACGCGGCGCTCACCTCGTATCGGACCTGCAACCGTTTCAGCGACGACACCCAGATCGCCTGCACCCACACCGGCTCGTTCACGAGCTCCCAACTCTGAAGTCGAGGCACCAGCGCATCGAGCAGGGTGCGCACCTCGAGACGCGCCAGCACCTGTCCGATGCAACCGTGGGTTCCGATCCCGAATCCCAGGTGAGGGTTGGGGTGACGGTCGACGCGAAACTCGAATGGGGCGTCGAAAACGCTCTCGTCACGATTGGCTGACGCATAGGAGAGGTAGACGTCGTCGCCTTTGGCGATCTTCGCGCCACCGAGCTCGACATCGGCTGTCGCCGTTCGCATGAAGTTCGTGGTGGGTGTGACCCAGCGGATGATCTCTTCGGCTGCGGTTGGAACCAGAGACGGGTCGGACCTCAACTTCTCGAGTTCGCGAGGGTGCTGTATGAGAGCGAGCAAGCCGCCGCTGATAGCACTCGCCGTTGTGTCGTGGCCCGCGCCCAGCAGGACGAGCAGGTTCGAGATCACCTCGAACATGCCGATTGGTTCATCGTCGATCGTGGCGTTGGCGATGGCACTTGCCAGATCATCGGTAGGGCGAGCCTGACGCGTCGATGTGAGGTCCTTGCAGAACGCGAGGACCTCCCCGAAACGGGTCGCCCGATCGCCTTCGGCGAGTTCAGGGTCGCTGCCCGCGAATATCAGCTTGGCCAACCGGAGAACCTGCTGTTCCTGCGACCGTGGGATGCCAAGTAGTTCGCAGAGCATACGGACAGGGTGGATCGCAGCAATCTCTTCCACGAAGTCCGCCTCGTCCCTCTCGCTGAGCTCATCGACCAGCTCCGCTGAAATCGCGGCGAGTCGCCCTTCGAGCCGACGCACGTTCGCCGGACCCAGCCACGACTGGAGGATCGTCCGATACTTTCCGTGTTCAGGCGGATCCATGTGCACGATGGAGCGGATTGGGGCCGGCTCGCCGCGAGGCTGTTCGACCGTGACTCTCTTGGTGCTGGTCCACAGCTCCGAGTCACGCGACACCTCCGCAATGTGTTCTCGACGCGTGAGCAGCCAAAAAGGATCGACAACACCGCCTTCGTACCGCCACACCGCCTTCGTCTCGCGGAGCTCACGCATCTCCTCGTGGGGGAAGCCGTGTTGACCCCAGTAGTGGGCATCGACGATGCGGTCTAGTGAAGGGGTCATCGGTCCTCCTCGCCGCGAGCCTGTTCGATCGTGACCGCCGTACCTGAGATCTTTGATTGAGCCACCGGAACGACTTTAGCGGAATTGAATTTACGTCATTTCCGACTAGAGA
>UINC01001644.1_pt1 | contig 18209 bp, 15 predicted proteins | sample 5385821 | NCBI WGS metagenome assembly UINC01 (sample SAMEA4666929, study PRJEB26691) | marine metagenome | isolation source: Pacific Ocean | place: Pacific Ocean | collected 2011-10-13 | reverse complement strand
GGCTCAATAGCTTCTGCGTCAACTACCTCAGCGTCTGTGTCTGCTTCCTCAGCAATAGCCTCGGGCTCAATAGCTTCTGCGTCAACTACCTCAGCGTCTGTGTCTGCTTCCTCAGCAATAGCCTCGGGCTCAATAGCTTCTGCGTCAACTACCTCAGCGTCTGTGTCTGCTTCCTCAGCAATAGCCTCGGGCTCAACGACTTCAACTTCCGTAGTATCCGCCGCTTCTCCATCGTCCGGCATCTCGGATCCGGTGTCCAGTCCTGCGACTTCGTCGTCCGACTCGGTCCTGACCTCCTCGTCCGCAGACTCTTCCCTAGCCTCGGTCGGTTCTTCAGCAACCACTAGATCGATGTCAACCACTGCAATAGATGATTCGCTGACAGCCGGCTCGGCTGCAACAGCCTCGACCACAGAGTACTCGGCATCCTCGCCGTCAATAACATCTATCCCAACCAGTCCTGGCGTGGCAGGAGTCTCGGCAACCTTCTCGACCGCCGGTAGTGAACGCATTTCCTCCTCGAAGTCCAGCTCCTCTAGCGGTGCATTGTCAAGTGCCTGTGACCAGACTGAGCAAATACGCGCGACCGGTTCGTTGATACGTAGACAAGTGACGCAGATGTTCTGGTTCTCCGGCTGCCAGATACAGGGTTGGTGCGGCAGATTGTCAAGAAATTCGCGGATACTGCCGTATTGCTGAGGTTGTGTCATGCGTGCTTACTCTGCCGTCGCCGCCAGCACCCTCTGGCAAGATGTTGCCAGAACAGTGCGTGGGACGGGGGGCGGGCATTTCCTGAGGCGTATAAAGTTGCTCCCCCGGAGTAGTGTTAATACCGAGCAGGGCTGCTGCTGCCCGATGCAGGAACTGGCCGAGCGTGGCTTCGCCCTCGCGGTCGCACTGCTGCTGGCCGGAAGCGGATTATGGGTCGCGACGCACGAGCGCAACCAGTCGGAAACGCATGGCGGGCCGGGAGGCAGTGGCGAATATATCGCATGGGGAGATCCCGTCTGGCTGCCACGCGCATCGGAGTGCGTTGACGAGGACAACGGCCAGCTCTATCCGGAATATGCCATCGGCTACGAGCCGAGCCTTGCGGTCGACGCTGAAGGTAACATGTACTATACTGCACACAAGGACCTGCGCTGGTCCGGCCCCAATGGTGGGCCTGGAGGTGCTGAGGGTGGCCTTCCTGGAGCTGGACCATTTGTCTGCAACTTTCCCTGGCCAGGCGGTTCGCAGACTTCGTGGGACTACTACGCTTCCTGGTTCTTCGTCTCGCAGGACGATGGCGAGACCTGGGGGCCACCAAATGACTGGGGTGTGGCTGATTTCGGCTCGGAATATCCCGGCGACGAGGGTGACATTGGCATTGACGCTAACGGGAGAGTATACTTTGTAGACACTACACTCGAGGACAACTGGCTGCATGTCTGGGACGACGGCGGCAATTCGCACGCCAACAGCCAACGATTGCAGTCGACCACAGCCGACGACCGTCCCTGGGTTACCGCGCACGGTGATGGCGTGGTACACTACCTCGGCAACAACGGCGTCTCAGTGCCGGGAATTCCGCTCACAGATGGGACCAGCGGCGTCGGTCGCTACTGGTACTACCGTGGCGAGTCAATTAGCAACCAGGTAGTGTTCGACCAGGGACGGGTCATCGAGGGAGGCTGGGCACACATCGCAGCCGAGACCGACGGGCCACACGTCTACATAGTGCAGGAGGCCAACAACGGCGGCAGCGGCGGCGTCAAGGTATGGGTCTCGGACAATTGGGGCGAAGACTGGGCTGAGCCGGTCATCATCGGCCCCCTAGAGGGCTCGCACCCCGAAGGCTACCCCTGGATTGCGGCGGGTGAGAACGGCACCGTGATGGTCGCCTGGCAGGAATCACCTGAAGGTGGCCGCACGGCCGGAACACTCTACCTCAGCCGCAGCGATGACTACGGCGTGACGTGGGAATACTGGGACGTCACCCCGCGTGAGGCGGTCTTCCTCTACCCTACCATCTATCTTGGCCCTGAAAACCGGCTCGGCTTCGCCTACTACGCCAACGAGGGCAACGGCACCCACGGCGAGCACGCAATGGGCGACCAGTGGTTCCTCTACGGCGCGATTGCCGACGACCTACAGAAGAACGAAACGCTTGAGTTCGTCAAGGCCGACCCACAGGTGCTGCACACTTCCAGCGAGGCGGAAGCTGCGGCTGATGACCTACACCCGCTGCATGATTTCTTCGAAGTCGTGGTGGCACCGGACGGGAGCCTCAACATAGCCTACCAGTACAACATCGGCGACCATCCCTGGGAAACTGACGAGGAACAGCGCTACCTGATGTTCATCAGGGGCGAGCTGGCCTAGAACGGCCTCAGGCTGCGCAGCAGCCGCCACTCGGCGGGACCGATTGCCCCCGTGAGGTGACCCGCAATCGCGAAGGAGACACCGTAGGCGGCGATGGCAACGGCAATCGCCGTCGCGCCCGCAAAGGACGTCGCTGCCTGCCACGCTACCACACCCGCCAGCATCGACGAGGCGATGATGGTGGCGAGCGTGTACCAGCCGTAGGCCACCCTAGCGGTAACGCCTAATTCGCGGTTGGAACTGTGCAAAATCGCGAAAGTCGAAATCCAGCTCACGGTAACTGTTGCAACCGGTAGTGCCAGCAGTCCCAGTTCCGAGCGGGTGAGCAGCAGCAGGCTCAGCCCCAGATTTAGTAGCCCAATCGCCAGCGCGAGCCGGAACAGGAAGCGCGTGCGACCTGCCGCCATCAGTACCTCGCCAAAGCTGAAGGGACGGTTGAAGAGCAGCAGCAAGTAAATTGTGAATACAGGAACTGCTCCGACGTAGGCTGAGGTGAACAGTAGTTCGATGAGAGGCTGCGCGATAATGGCCATTAGCGTCGCGAGGGGAAAGTAGACCAGCGCCATCCGTGATGCCATGCGGCTGCGCAACTTCTGCATCGCGGTCAAGTCGCCTTGGTGGTGGGCAGCGGAGAGGCGTGGGATGACCACCTGCATCACCGATTGCGTAGTCCAGCTGAAGACCGGTGCCCAGAGTGCACCGATGTAGTAGACTGCAAAAGCCCCGACCGGGAAGAATAGTCCTACAAGGTATTTGTCAATATTGAGGTTGATGATGCTGACCATTGCCAACATCCCTACAGGAACGCCATATGCTAGCTGCTTGCGTACGAACGGCCGCCCACCATCGTACTTCAGGTAGCGGCGCCAAGCGTAGCCCAGTGAAACTGCCGCCTTGATGGTCGCCGCAACCGTGATGCCACACAGAATGCCCCACACATCAGGCCACAGCCATACCGCAGCCGGCATCACTACTATGTCCACGACGACGAAGCCAACGATCGAGAGCGCTGAAGCACGCTCGCGCCCCTCGACCACCAGCAGGTTCTGTAGCGGCGCCACCAACATCATCAGCGCAGTGTAGAGTCCTAACACACCCAAGTAGGGCTGCAGCGGGTGATCTGTAAGCAGAAGCTGCGCACCCAGTCCCAAGGCAATTGCCAATAGCCCCGTCATCGCCAGCAGCGCCAGTGACTGCCGCAGTAGCTGCGCGTGGCCGCCGGGGCCAAGCCGCGGAAAGAAATAGGAGAGCGAATGCGGGATCCCCAGCAGCAGGAATGCCTGCGCCGTGGCGTAGAGCAGTACTAGCTGCTGGTAGCTGCCGTATTCGTCCTGCGCCAGCAGCCGTACCAGCACAACTGGAATCACTAGGCTCAGCCCAAAAGCGGCTGCACGCCCGTAGACCAGCATCACCGCCCGCTGTACGAGGGGCATTGCGGACGGACCGGGAGGGTGGTTTAAATCAGGCGAGCAGACGCGCGTAGAGCTCCGACAGCTTTCCCTGTTGTGCATCCCAAGTAAACAAGTTCTGCGCGATGCGCTGACCTTGCGAGGCCATCGTTGCTAAGTCGTCCCGAGACAGCAGCTCCCACATGCCTGCCGCCACCGCCGCAGGATTTGTGGAATCTACTGACTGGCCAGCGGCAGATGACGCAACCAGACGGTCCAGCAGCGGTCCCCGTGCCGAAAGGACGGGGAGACCCATTATCAGATACTCAAAAATCTTGGTGGGTATTCCCTTCAGGTACCGCTCGCTGGGCTGACTCAGGAACAGCCCCAGGCTAGCCTGTGACAGCACTCTGGCCAGCTCACGGTGGTTAACCCACCCGAGCCACTTCACCCGCAAGTCATGCTCCTGGTCGAACGCGTAGCATTTCCGCTCCAGTTCATCGTCATGGAATCCACCGGCAACCACCAGCCGGGCGTCAAGCGACTCCCGAAGCAGGCGCAACGCCTCCAGCATCACCAGGACACCGCGGCGCTCGGTCAGGGCACCGACATGGATCATTACAGGGGGGCCGTCTAGTCCTGAACTGGAAACTGACGGGAATTCCGCCAGTCGAGGATAGTTCGGCAGGACCAAGACCTGGCCATACCTGGAGAGCTGACGGCCGAGCCTGTTGTCAACTGTGATAATGGCACAAGTGCGAGGCACGGCCACTTCGAGGGCGAGCGCCGTCAGTTGGGCTGCAAGTGGTCCCTGCAACTCGCGCTTCATCAGCACCAGATATTCGTGGCAGTCCCACACCACTGGCTTTCCGGTCAGTGGCCGCAAAAACAGTGCATAGAGCAATGGGTCCAGCTCGTGGCAGTGGAACGCATCGTAGCGCCCGCGCAGGGCCAGCCGCAGCAACCGCAGAGCAGTTGCACCGGGCGGGCCGGCAGTTGAGGCGCAGTGCACCACCAAGCCATCCACGTCCTGCACCTCATTGCGCGTGTGGGGCGTCAGGATTTCCACGTCGTAGCCCGCGTCGCAGAGTGTCATTGCTTCCTTCCAGACACGCTGGTCGAATGGCTTCAGAAATTCGCGGTCGCAGATTACCCCGATGCGCGCCATGACGTCCGCAGCCGGGCGATAGTTTAAATCAGGCGAGCAGACGCGCGTAGAGCGCCAGCAGCTTGCCTTGTCGCACTTCCCAGGTTAAGCAGCGTTTCGCGATACGCTGGCCTCGACGGGCCATCGCCTGGCGGTCCGGTGACATCAGCAGCGCTTCCATCGCCGCTGCAATCGCGTCGGGGTCGGTGCTGTCAACGGTCGCACCACAGCCGGTGCGATCGATAAAATTGCGCAGAACTGGCGACTGTGTCGCGAGCACCGGCAGGCCGCAGAGCATGTACTCGAAAATTTTGGTCGGCATCGCGCACTCGTAGCGCGGTACTGGCTGCAGCAGGCTCAAACCGACCTGGCACCTCTGCAGCACTTCCGCCAGCTCACGGTGGTCGACCCAGCCCAGCCACTTGACACGCAGTCCGTGCCGATTGCAGTAGTCGTGACACCATGCTTCAAAATCCCGGTCATCGTGGAAGCCTCCAGCGATCAGCAGCTCCGCTTCGATGCGCTCGCCCAGACGCCGGAACGCGCGCAACGTCTTGCGTATGCCGCGCGATGCGGTCAGGCTGCCAGCGTAGATTATGCGCGGAATTCTGTCAGACGGGGCGGAGGGTCCTGCCATGAAATCCGCTGTGCGAGGGTAGTTCGGCAGCGCAATCGCCGTCTTCCAGCGGCCAAGCAACCGCACCAGCTTGTGGTCGACGGTAACTACGCCGTCAGTGCGCGGCACGGCGATGCTGAGGAGCAGCTGCACCAGCGCTCCTGCCAGCGGACCCTGTAGCTCTCGCTTCATCGGCACATAGTATTCGTGGCAGTCCCACACTACCGGTCTTCCGGTTAGCGGTCGCAGCAGCAGCGAATATGCGAGCGGGTCGATTTCGTGGCAGTGCAGCAGGTCGTAGCCGCCTCGCAGCGCGGCGCGGAAGAGCCGTAGAGCAGTAGTGAACGGGAAGCGATTTACGCGGCAGCAGATGACACGGATACCATCCAGCTCCTCGATAGTGGTTTCGTGATGAGGGGTAATGACTTCGACTTCATAGCCCGCCTCCACCAGCGTCTTGGCCTCCTTCCAAACCCGTGGGTCAAACGGTTCCAGGAATTCGCGGTCGCAGATTACTCCGATACGCGCCACGCTCGCCGAGAGCAACACCCCTAAAAGCAGACGCTTCGACTAGCAGCATCATGAAGGTGGTGATAGCCCATGGAATTGATTTGTGCGAGCCGTACCTGGATAACAGGATCGCACTCGAGGCTGAGGCTATCATGGAGGCGGGTCACGAAGTTACGGTTGTTTGCTGGGCCCGCACAGTTTCCGGAGAAAACGTTGATGGGGCTGAAGAAGAAGTAGTTAACGAAGTAAATGTCAGGAGAGTATTTTCTCCTGCTTCAACACCAGACAAACCTCTCCCCAAGAGGATATTCGAGCACCTCCTGGCCAAGCAAAAAATCAGTAAAATTATCAAGAATCTGGACCCGGATATCGTGCATTTCAACGACCTTGACACTGCCGTAATAGCTCTGTTCTGGTCGAATGGCCCTGTCTGGGTTTATGACGCGAGGGAGTATTACGCCGGGATGGTTAGTCACCTCCCCTGGCCGCTCCCCGACCTTGCGAATTTCCTGGAGAGACTGGTGGTCCGCAGGGCCGACGGGATAATTACGGTCTCACCCGTAATTATGAGAAGACTAGCCAGTTACGGCGCATCCAGCCGCATCTTGGTCTATAATTCGAGGGAGCCGGACCGGTTTGTGGCCTCCAGGAAGCCCGGGGAACTGAGACGACTGTGGGGTGTGAAAACTGGCGAACTGGTGGTAATATACATCGGCAGCCTCGGTCCCGGTCGCTCGATTATGGAAATGATTGACGCCGTGGATAATATGGACCAGATAAGTTTCATCGTCGGCGGCCACGGAGTATGGGCTCGGGAAGTCAGGGAATCGGCTGCTAAATCTGGAAAAACGAATTTCGTTGGCCCCATACCATCCGGTGATTTGCCAGATTACTATGCCGCCGCTGATGTTGTACTGGGGGCGCTTGACCCTGCCCATCCCAACCACCAGCTCGCTATGCCAAACAAGTTATTCGAGTCAATCAGCGCAGGCAGACCACTGGTTGCCGCTAGGGGCACACTGGTCGGGGAGGTTATAGAAAAAGAGGGAATCGGGGAAGTGACCGATTACGGAAACCGAGAGGGCATGATTCGGGCACTTGGAAAATTGAGAAACCCTGAAATTCGTAAAAAATATGGTGACAGAGGACTCAAGTTGGCCAAGGGCGAGTATGGATGGCGCTGGCAGGCACGGAAATTGCGGGCACTATACCGGAGCATTGCAAAAGCGTGAGCTTCGCGCCGGCGCACGTCAGCACGCTTTTCCACATACATCCTGACGACGATCCACTGCTGCACGGCTCGACCGGCCTCGGCATCTGCCTGCCACAGGGCACATACGCCGCGGTCGAGCGGGAACCGGCAAAGCGTACCAGCATCAGCTTCACCGAAGGCGGCCACAAAGTGAAGGACCCGGTCACGCGCCGTGCGGTCGAACTAGCGCTCGACGGTCCCGAGAAGCTCTCTTTCTGGCTTCGGCGCGAGCTGCCGGTCGGTACCGGGATGGGGATGTCCGGGGCAACTGCGCTCGCAGCCTGCCTCGAATTGGGTGTTGGCCTAGAGCGCGCGACGCGTGCCGCGCACCAGTCAGAAATCGAGCACTCTACCGGCCTCGGTGATGTGATGGCTCAGGCAGCAGCACTGCGCGACGGACCCGGCACGCGACTGGTGCAGCGCCGCACGCCGGGAGTTGGCGGCGACGTGTTGACATGGCCAGTGGACGGCCAGCTGGCGCTCTGCCTTTGCGGCGGAGGGCGCAACACCAGTGACGTGCTCAAGGACGATGGATGGCACGAAATCATCAACAGCGCTGCGACCGCGCACCCTCTGCCGCCACCGACGCTGCGCGCCTTCCTCAAAGCAGGGCGGCTCTTCAGCGAACTGGCGGGACTGATGCCACCAGAATCGGCCACTGCACTAGCGGAGCTACCAATGGGCGCTGTCGGGACGGTGGCACACCTCGGGACTGCAGTAGTTATGACTGATGAAAATGTTAGCGAAATCGCGACCGAGTTGGAACAATTCGGGGAAGTGCGGATTTACTAAGCGGCACTCGGTGAAGGGCCAGGCAGTTTTCCGGGCAGGAAGCGTGCCAGTTTCTCCAGCAGTCCTTCCTTGCCAGGGCCAGATACAAGAATATTGTCCAGAACATCCTTGAGTGTCGCTACGGGGGCAACCTCTATTTTGCCGTGGTAGCGCGACTCTAGCAGCACGTCCTGCATATTGGCCTCAGGAATCAGTACCTTACGGATGCCGACCTCCGCGGCGGCCTCAATCTTGGCAGTGACGCCGCCAACCGGTAGTACCTGCCCGCGCACCGAGAGTGAGCCGGTGAGTGCAATAGACTGGTCAACCTCGGCGTCTTCAAGGGCTGAAATCACTGCAGCGGCGATGCTCACAGACGCTGAATCACCTTCAACGCCCTCGTAGGCACCGACAAACTGGACGTGAATATCGTACTTCGAGATATCCTCTCCCGTATATTTCTTCACAAGTGCTGAGACGTTCTGTACAGCCTCCTTGGCAATTTCACCCAGCTTGCCAGTTGCGACGGTGCGCCCCTCGGAGCGCGACGCGGACGGTGTTACTTCCGCCACTATGGGCATCATAATGCCCGACATCTCAGACAGCCCCGAATTGGCACCCATCACTGCCAAACCATTGACCATGCCAACGTATGATCCCTCGGTGATGTAGGACTTGTAATCCTTACGCCGTTCGACGTAGCGGTCAGCGACCTGCTGTTCTAGCGGACGTGCGATTGCTTTGGCGCGCACGACGTGCTCCGCTTCGACCGGTTCGACGCCCAGCTCACGCGCGATATCGCCCGCGACGCGAACCAGTCCGCCCAACTCGCGCAGCCGCAGAGATAGATGCTTCTGCCGGCCGGCACGGCGCTGCGCCTCGACCAAGATTTCACCAATCGCCTCACATGAGAAATGAGGGATTTTCTGGTCCTTCACCACTTCCTGCGCGATGAAGCGCACGTACTTTTCGCGGTTCTCTTGCGTGTCGGGAATCGTCGAGTTCATGAACACCTCGTAGCCGTAGCCGCGAATACGGCTGCGCAACGCGGGATGCATGCCCTGGATTGCATCAAGATTGCCTGCCGCTACCAGGACGAAATCGCACGGTACCGGTTCTGTCTTGGTCATCGCCCCTGCAGAGCGCTCTGACTGGCCGGTAATGGGGAATTCTTTCTCCTGGATAGCGGTTAGTAACGATTGCTGAGACTCGATGCGCAGAAGGTTAATCTCATCGCAGAAAAGTACGCCACGGTGAGCGCGGTGAATCCCTCCAGCCTCGACGCGGTCGTGCGCCGGCGTCTCGAGACCACCCGACTGGAACGGGTCGTGTCGCACATCGCCCAGCAGCGCTCCAGCGTGTGAGGCGGTAGCATCGACGAAGGGTGCGCCATCGTCACGGTCGTGGAGCACTAGCCCCTTCGGGACCAGCGCGTTCTCCTGCCGCTGGTTTGTATAGCGCATTGCCATGAAGATAAACGCCGCCGCAATCAGTGAATAGAAGATGACCATTGGTTCCGTGAAGCCGGTCGTTGCGAACCAGAGGATTCCGAAGGCAATTATTGTGAACACGATAAGCATCTGCGACTTTGACTTGCGTTCGCGCTCGAGCATCGCTTGCGCCTTCTGGACATCGACGATTTCCCTGCCCTTCCCGGACGGGACAATGCGCACGCGCGGTTCATTGTTGTCTTCCGGATTGTGATAGACCAGCACGTCCTGTAGCTCTTCCGGTGGCAGAAGCTCGGCCATTGCATTGCCGAGCATCGACTTGCCGGTGCCGGGGTCACCAATGAGCATCACGTGACGCCGCTGGTCGGCCGCCTTGCGAATGATGTCGACCGCCGGTCCCTGACCGATAACCTGGTCCACCAACTGCTTCGGGACGGCTATGTCGCTCGTATCCTCGAGGTCGAGCGACTTGACCCACTTGCGTGGGTCATCCAGCTTCTGAGCCTTCTTCACCATTCGCCCCGCTGGTCTGCCAAGCGATATATAGCTTTCTAATCGCGACGACACGTTTTTAGCCTCGGCAATGAGCGGGCAGCCATGATGGCACGCCTACGGCTGTTGCTGCTCTTCACGCTGCTGACACTGATAATGATGGGGGTCGGCCTCGTTGCGGGGGCATACTTCGGCACCTCGCCGACTGGAGCAATGACTATTTTCTTCGTAATCGCAGTGCTAATCAATATTGGTAGCTACTTCTGGTCTGACAAGCTCGTCCTGAGAGCCTACAAGGCACGCGTAGTCGAACAACACGAGGCGCCGCAACTCTTCGGCGTCGTGAAGAAGGTGGCGCAGATGAACGACCTGCCGATGCCACGCGTCGCAATCGTGCCGTCGCAGACACCGAATGCGTTCGCGACCGGCCGCTCGCCACAACACGCAGTCGTGGCTGCCACTGAAGGACTGATGCGTATGCTCGACAGGGACGAACTGGAAGGTGTAATGGCGCACGAGATGGGCCATGTCAAGAACCGTGACACCTTGGTAATGGCGGTTGCAGCAACGATTGCAGGCGCAATTGCCTTCGCCGCGCGTATACTGTGGTGGAACTCCATTTTTGGACGCAATCGCAACGTCCACCCGGCGCTGTTAATCCTGGTGATTCTTACCGCGCCGCTGGCAGCGTTCCTGCTGCAAGCAGCTGTCTCGCGACAGCGCGAGTTCAAGGCGGACGCGACCGCAGCTGCGCTGACAGGGAAACCGTGGGCGCTGGTCAACGCACTGCGCAAGCTGGAGCATGGTAACTCGTCCAGGCCTATGGAAGTCGGCTCGCCAGCACACGCTGCACTCTGCATCGCCAATCCACTTCGGGGGGGCGACATGCTCGTAAACATGTTCTCGACGCACCCGCCGATGCAGGACCGCATTGATGCGCTCGAGGCGCTGTAGGCGCACAGTTCATGCGCTGCACAGTCATCGGTGCCGGCGTTTGCGGCCTCTCCTGCGCGGTTCGACTGCTGGAAGCAGGGTGGGTTGTGGAGGTAATCGCCGAGAAGTTCTCGCCCGGGACAGTTTCAGATCGCGCCGCTGCTGTCTGGTATCCATTTCTGGTCGCGCCAGTTGACCGGGCCGAGGTGTGGGGGATGGCGTCCTACAGCGTCTTTTCGGAGCTTTCAGCCAGTGAGCCGGAAGCGGGCGTCATCATGCGCACTGGCCGGGAGTACCTACGCGAACCGGTAGAATCGCCAGGCTGGCACTCCGCCATCACGCACTTCCGACTGCTGGAACCCAGCGAGCTGCCTGACGAATATGTGCATGGTTGGGAGTTCGAGGTACCAGTGATCGAGATGCCGCGCTACATGGCGTGGCTACAGGCGCGCTGTGAATCGCTTGGCGGTACGCTCACACAGCGCCGGATTAATTCATTAGACGATGCAGGGGGCGACGCCCGAATCAACTGTAGCGGTCTCGGCGCACAAGAACTGGCAGGCGACGATGATTTGCACCCGGTACGGGGTCAGGTGCTCTACCTCGACCAGACACCAGAGGTAGGCCACTTCGATCAGCAGCCTGAAACACTGGCCCACGTCATCCCACGCAGTGACTGTACCGTGCTAGGTGGCACAGCACAGGCAAACGACTCGAACGAGTCACCGAGCGAAGATGACACCGAGCTGATTCTAGCAAAGTGTACGGCAATGTGGCCCGGACTTGACATTACCCGCATTACTGGCGTGGCAGTCGGCCTGCGCCCGGCACGCAGCACGGTAAGGCTTGAGCTAGAACCTGGTGAACAGCCGCTAATCCACAACTACGGGCACGGTGGCGGCGGCGTCACACTCTCTTGGGGCTGCGCTGATGAAGTGGTGGCGCTGCTCAGTGCCGCCACATAGGCAGCGGGGCGTCGTAGCCTGCCAACGGCACGCCAGTAAGCGAAGCCGTCTCCTGATCGAGCGCACGCAGATTCTCCGGTCCGAGGTCGCCAATGCTTCCGGCGCCGAGCGCACCCATACCGTGTGTGAGCTTGTCACCCAGCTTTCCAAGTCGACTAAGAGTAACCTTTCCAGTCAGCACGACTCCGGCACCACCGAGCGCCAGCAGCTTGAGCACGTCATGGGATGAGGCTTGGGGCATCTCGACCAACATCGGCAGCCTGCTGTCGCGTGCTGCGGAGAGTGCTGCTTCCATCGGTACGCCGCCCGGTGCAAGGATAACTCCGTCCGGCGCTGCTCCGCTCAGTACACTCATGTCGCCGCTCAGGTCGCCTGCCGGCAAACGTACCAGCACCGGCACTCGGTTGCGTGTATCCTGCCGTACCAGCTCAATTACCTGCGCCAAGTCATCGGGCCTCTCCATATCGAGCCTCCGTGGTAGCCTCCCAGCCGAAAGGTCAACTATTGCCAGATTGCACTTGCTGAAATCTGGCGGTCTGGTTCCGACATTCCATGTAGCCATCTGTGGTGCGTGCTCACCCTGCCACAGGATTGGGATTGTCAAGTTCAGTGGCTCCTCTGTATCTGGGCCAAGAGTCAAGCCTGGATTGACAGGGTCGAGTCCAGGGCGACGTGGACGTCGCTTCAGAACTGCCGCAACCAGTCGCAGTCGTGACAGCAGCTCTGGCAATTCCTCCTGCTCTACTTCTGGGAGTTGTGAGATTGCAGTCTCGCTGATGCCTTGAAAATCCAGTCCTTGCGGGTCGATACCATGCTCCTGCAGCAACTTCTGCACAATTTTGCGCTCCGCTGGTGAAGCTGGTTTAGCGCCTATATCTGGTGGAGTGAAATCGCCAGCGATGAACAGCTTGCCACCAGTCATGTAGCGCGCCGCGTCACCGCTAACGTTGCCCGCCACCACTACGGTACCACCATGCATTCCAGTGCCGAGTGCACCCTCTACATCGCCTGCTATGAGGAGCTCCCCCTCGAGCATCCCCGCCGCTGCGCTGCCACGCACCGAGCCTTGTACCACTAGAGTCCCGCCTGCCAACCCATGACCTGCGCCGCTGCCGGCAGAGCCATTTACTATAATTTCACCGCTTCGCATCGAGTTGCCAGCGAAGCGCCCTGCACCACCATTGAGAATCAGTTGTGCGCCGTGGTTCAACCCGCCAAAATTATCGCCGCCAGTTCCATCGAACGTCGCTGTTTTTCCTCTGGGGAAACCGACCGCGATGCAAGCCATTGGTTCGAGCCGCTTCGCTGCTACTGTATCGCTGTCCGCGAGCCGCTCCAGTAGTCGTGAATTGATATCACCCGGCGTTGGGTCCCAGACCTCCTCCTCATCCGCCATTAATACGGCAAATGCAGCGCTATTTAGGTAATTGCCACGAGATTAAGTGTTATTTCTTGCCGGTGACGAGGACCTAAGGCCAGTCCATTAATACGCCTGAATCTCTGTGGACTAGAAATGTCACCCGGACAAGCAGAACCCCGTTCTGGTGGAATTGCACAAAGCCACGGCGGCCTCATGATTAGAGAGAAGACGGAAAGGGAAAAAGCCGAAGAATACAGAAAATGGAAGGAGGGCGAAGGACACGCCTTGCATCCGCACACGTACCTGGAGAGTGAATCTGGGCGTTACGGCTTATATCTGGGGAGCGGAGTTCAACTTGTTGAACAATGGAAACTGAAACTTGGACTCACGACTATCTCTACATCCATGCTTCTCATTCCTTACTTCAGTTACTGGCTCTGGTTCGTATTTTTACCGCCCCTCAGGGTGATTGTTCCTTCTTCGCCGTCACTCCAGCTCGATGTATTCACTGGAAATTTCCATGAGCCCACTATTTGGGGAAGTTGGTTTGTAGGAGGTGGAGCTTTTCTCCCCTCACTCCTCGGATTCCTGTTATTTTTGACATATTTCTATTTTCTGAATAATATGTTCATTCCAAAATACAAATGGAAGCAACACGCGTTTATCAGTATACTATGGATATGGTTCTACATTTCCTGGGTAACCGGAATACCACCCTCTCCGTTTGAGTGGTAGTCTTTGGACGTTTAGCAGGATACTTCACGTAAAAAAGAAATTAATTTCATCCCGAAATACAAACCGTATGTAGGTTAATGTCTCCGCGTGACCATATATTCGAGCAACGCCTCGAATAGCTGCCGAGGCTCGCCCTGTGGGTATTTCGCGAGCGTGGCGCGGACGCCCTGCAAGTAGTCGTTCGCCTGTTCGTGGCACGCTGCCAGCGCGCCGCTGCGCTCCATAATTGCTACGGCTTCGGCCACATCTTCATCGCTGTTGTCACCACCGAGGATGGTAGTGAGCCGGTCCTGATCTTCTGACGTGGCGCGATCAAGCGCTTCAATGACCAGCAGTGTGCGCTTGCCCTGTCGAATATCGGAGCCGGACGGCTTGCCCAGTAGCTCCTCAGTGGCGGTTGCGTCAAGGTAATCATCCCATATCTGGAAGCCGAGGCCGACGTCTATCGCCATCTGCCGCAGTTCACGTGCCTGTTCCTCGCTCGCGCCGCCGATGCGAGCACCGCCATAGGCTGCCGAACCAAACAGGACGGAGGTCTTCAGCCGAATCATCTCCATGTATTCGGCTGGTGATACTGTATCACGGTTCTCAAAGTCCAGATCCATCTGCTGTCCTTCACCGATTTTCCGCACTGTTATGGCAATGTGGCGTACCAGCTCGGCGCGCAGCTCCTGACTACAGTCACTATCGGTCACCATCTCGAACGCATAGGCGAAGAGCGCGTCGCCGGCATTGATGGCTGCCGCGACGCCAAACTCAGCGTGAGCTGACGGCACCCCGTGACGCAGTTCGTCCTCATCCATCACATCGTCGTGGACTAGGGTGAAATTGTGAATAGTCTCCAGCGCGGCGGCATATGGCACCGCGGCGGCGGAGTCTCCACCGACCATCTCGCACGCCAGTAGCGCCATCACGGGCCGCAGCCGCTTGCCGCCGGCCAGCGGAATGTGTGCCATGGCGCGATAGAGCTGTTCCGGCTCGCGTACTGCCAGGTATTCGCGCAGCGCTGCCTCGACCGGCGCGGCCTTGGCTGCGAGTGCCTCCTTCAGCTCCATGCCACCTCGCCCATGTCGTGGATTTCCGTATCCGCAATCTCAGCCAGGTCATCCAAGTTCTCCCACCACGCTGGCAGAAGATTTTCGGCAATCAGCCGGAACCAGGGACCAATCAATTCGCTATTGAGCAGGTCGCGCAGCTCTGCCTGCGTGACCCAACGCGTCTCAGCAATCTCGTTCGGATTCGGGGCTGGCTCTACGTCAGCGCGCAGGCAAATGATGTGGTCCATTTCATGCTCGACCCACTCTGCGTTGGCGCGCGCTCGGTAGAGCATACGAGTCATGAAGACCATGTCCTCCAGCGGTGCGCCCGTCTCCGGAATCCCCAGCTCCTGCCCTAGCTTGCGCTGTGCAGCGCGCTTGACGCCCATTGCGTCCTGCGTTTCGAGCTCCGGCTCGCAGTGCAGTGGGTGACTGCAGCAGGTGTTAGCCCATACCCCTGGAAACGTGATTTTCTCGGACGAACGCTGCTGGAGCAGCAGCCTGCCTTCGGAATTGAAGATGAGTATGCTGAAGGCACGGTGCAGTACTCCCTCACCGTGGTGGCAGTCTGCCTTACTGGCTGAGCCAGTAACAGCATCGCTCTCATCGACCAGGATACACTCCTCGGCCATGAATGCGACCTGTTCCGCGTCATGCTTGTTGAGCGACTCAGCCTCCATGCTGGTCGGCAGGTGAGGTCAATTTAAAGGTAGTCGGCGGCCCAACCGCTTTATTGCTCCTGTAATTGCCGTCGTGCATGGGCAAGCTCGACTTCCTCGCTGAACTTGGTATCGAGACGGAGAACGCCGGTGGGTACGCCAAGGAATGGTGCGGTTCCGGCTCGCTGCTCGAGTCATTTGCCCCAGCCGATGAGTCTGTGATTGCCTCCGTACGGCAGTGCGACGCGGGGGACTACGAGAACATCATGGCGAATGCGGCGAAAGCGTTCGCCTGCTGGCGGCTCGAGCCAGCGCCCGCGCGGGGCGAGGTGGTGCGACAGCTGGGCAACGAATTCCGCAAGCACAAGGTCGCGCTCGGTAAGCTAATCGCATGGGAAATGGGCAAGATTCAGGCCGAGGGTGAGGGTGAAGTACAAGAGATGATTGACATAGCTGACTTTGCCGTCGGCCTGAGCCGGCAGCTGTACGGTAAGACCATGCACTCCGAGCGGCCGGGCCACCGCATGTATGAGCAGTGGCACCCGCTAGGAACGGTCGGCGTCATTACTGCGTTTAACTTCCCAGGGGCGGTCTGGGCCTGGAATGCGATGATTGCCGCCGTCTGTGGCGATGTGATGGTTTGGAAGCCATCCTCGAAGACGCCACTCACCGCCGTAGCCATCCAGAAAATCGTCAATGACGTCCTGGAACCACTCGAATGGAACGGTGTCATGTCGCTGCTGGTCGGTTCCAGCCGTGACGTGGGTGAACTTCTGATTCATGACCGGCGCGTGCCACTAGTCTCCGCGACCGGCTCGTGCCACATGGGGCGCAAGGTCGGCGAAGCCGTAGCTAAACGCCTCGGCCGCTCGCTGCTCGAACTGGGTGGCAACAACGGCATAATCGCCATGGACGACGCAGACCCGGGGATGGTGCTGCGTGCCGTCCTGTTCGGCGCAGTCGGCACTACCGGCCAGCGCTGTACTAGCACGCGGCGGCTGTTCCTGCACCGTGACATAGCTTCTGACATTACCGGCCGACTAGTGAAAGCGTATGGACAGGTAAAGGTTGGAAACCCACTCGACCCCGACACGCTGATGGGACCTATGGTCGACGGGAGTGCAGTCGAGACCTATAGTGCGGCGCTGGAAACCATCAGGGAACAGGGTGGTGAGGTGCTGTGTGGAGGCAACGTACTCGACCAAACTGGACACTACGTCGAACCTACAATCGTCAAGGCGAAGCCAGGTATGGAAATCGTGGGTGACGAAACCTTCGCGCCCATCCTCTACCTGTTCGAATTTGACTCACTCGAGGATGCAATCGCAATGCATAATTCGGTCGACCAAGGACTCTCGTCCTCAATCTTCACCCGTGACATGCAGTCGGTCGAGCGCTTCCTGTCGGCCGCCGGCAGCGATTGCGGCATTGCCAATGTCAATATTGGGACGAGCGGCGCCGAAATCGGCGGCGCGTTCGGCGGAGAGAAAGACACCGGCGGCGGCCGCGAAGCCGGCAGCGACTCGTGGAAGGCATACATGCGCCGGCAGACCAACACGCTCAACTGGAGCGACGAGCTGCCGCTAGCACAGGGCATCCAGTTCGGAGACTAGAGTTCGTAGCACTCCGTTTCAGGTATCAGCTCGAATAGTTCAATCCAGTTCTGCGGGTTGTGCGTATCAGACGAGTCAGGGAATACTTCCCGCACGATTTCCTCGCCCTGGTCCAGCAGCTCCTGCATTTCTTCCGGGAGCGGTACCGGGTCGGGAATCTGGTCATTGACTGTCTCGCCTTGGACCATGGCGATGCCCATGGCAACAACTAACAAGTTCAGCTCCGGTACCTTCCACGCCTCGCCAATATAGCGTGATTCTGCTCCCTGTGTGAGGTTGTAGTTCAAGGCGCCGACACCTTCGTTCCACGCTTCTGCAGTGCCGTTGTAGATTATGTACTGTGTCTGGTATCCCTGCGTGGTGGTGCGGCTTCCATTAAGCACCTGTGCAGTAAGGTTGACGCGTTGCTCCATGGCTTGTTCGTGAAACTGCTGGTCCAATATTGCCAGCATGTTTGCCTCCTCCAAGTCGAATGGCATCTTGATGGCGACGAGAACCAGAAACGCCGGATACCCATCTTCCTCACCATTTTCGTCTTCAGCGTCATCAAAATAGAACGAGATGCGAATGTCTGCCAGTCCAAGCCCCATCGTCTCAGTTTGCTGGAATGCTTTCACCCAGCCGTTGCCGCCGTCGCCTTGAATAGCGTTCCTTGGTAGTGACGCGCTGGCTCCGTCATAAAGCGGCGCTAGGGCCAGTGCAGGTAGTACAAGCACCACCCCGATGAGTACTGCTGCTACTGAGCGCAACGCTATGCGCCAACGCGGCCCTGGCAGTCCTGCTAGGACTTTTCCTATAAGGGCAATGATGACGGCCAGCGCGAACAGATACAGGAATGGCTTCAGATTCTGTATCCAAAGTGCCCACAGGAACCCAATCGTTAACAGGAAGGACGCAGCCCAGCCACTGACTTCAG
>UINC01001702.1_pt1 | contig 18227 bp, 15 predicted proteins | sample 5385821 | NCBI WGS metagenome assembly UINC01 (sample SAMEA4666929, study PRJEB26691) | marine metagenome | isolation source: Pacific Ocean | place: Pacific Ocean | collected 2011-10-13 | reverse complement strand
ACATCCGATGTAGCGGGCCGGCTTCTGGACCTCGCCGAGGACACGTTCGAGTTCGAGCCAAAGCGAACTCATGATTGGCCAGCGTATCCACCAACCCAGCGCTTGGGGACCTCGGGGTTCGCCGACCCGGTTCAGGAACCGACCTGGCGCTCGTGGCGACGCATATGCACGCTCTGAACGAGGCCAAGTGAGATGAACGTCGTCACTGCAGATGATCCGCCGTAGCTGACCAGCGGGAACGGAATTCCGGTGATGGGCATGATTCCGGTCGACATCCCGACGCTCTGGAACACCTGGAACAGGAGCATGGTGTACACCCCAGCCGAGACCAGCATGCCGAATCGGTCGTCAGCCAGGCGACCGATTCGCCATACCCGCAGGAGGAGCAGACCCACGATGCCCAGCACGAGGGCGCTGCCCACGAACCCCGTCTCCTCGGCCACCACGGTGAATATGAAGTCGGTCTGCTGTTCGGGAACCAGCTCGGAGTTGTTCTGGGTGCCTTGGAACAGCCCACGGCCGGTCAGTCCACCATTGCCGATAGCCACCTGGGCCTGTTCCAGGTTGTAGCTGGCCGCTGTGTCCGTCTCCTCGTCCACGAAGACCATGAGCCGCCGGACCTGATAGTCCTCTAGTACCTCAGACCGTAAGACGCCCACAAGACCGGTTAGCAGGAGCAGACTCAGGATGAGGAGGTGCCGGCCCTTGACGCCGGCCACCAGCACCATCCCGACCGCGATAGCCCCGTAGACCAGCACAGTGCCAAGGTCTGGCTGGAGGACGATCAGCACGACGGGGAGCCCAGCCAGCGCTACCGCTCCGAGAACCCTCTGTCCGCTGGGTTCCTCGGTCCGACCCAACCAAGCGGCCAGGGTGAGGATTAGCACCACCTTTCCCAGCTCCGACGGTTGGAACTGATTGCCCCCGACCTGAAACCACGCCCTGGCGCCCTTCACCTCAATGCCGACCACCAGGACGGCCACCAGGACCCCCAGGGTGGCCAGGTAGACAAGGGGAACCAAGCGCTGGAGTCGACGGTGGCCAAACCAGGCGGCTACCACCATGGCGGCCAGGCCCACGGCCACCATCCGGGCCTGCCGTCCGAGGTAGAAGGTCTCGGCCGGCCGGATCTCGGTGACCGGGCCTCGGGTGGCTGAGTAGACCATCAGCACCCCGACCAGGGAAACCGCGAGAGCCAGGACCGGCAGCACCAGGTCGACGTGGCGTAGAACTTTCGGCCGGTCGAAGTCCGGGCGACGGAGGTCGACCATCAGTCGACCTCCTTGTCGAGAAACACGGCGAGGACCTCGTCCAGGAGGTCATCGCAATCCACCCGGATACCTCGGACCCGAACCTGGCCAGAAGCGTCTAGCACCGGTCCGCCAACGTCCCCGGAAGAGGGATCAGCCGCCTCAAGCCGGTCCAGGGTGTCTCCTGTCCGCCACTCGTGCCAGGCCACGCACAGGGGGAGAGCTGCCGAGCGGGCGTAGCGGACGGCGGCCAGGGGCGCCTCGGGAACCGTTCCCTCAAAGACTGGGGCCAGAATACGGGCCACCAACGGTGCGGCGACGCTGCTCCCGAAGCCCGCCTCCTCAAGCACGGCCACTATGGCGTAGGTGGGTTCGTCCACGGGCCCGAAGGCGGCGAAAATCGACGTGTCGGCCTTACCCCGGACCTCGGCGGTTCCGGTCTTGCCGGCGACCGGGTACCGATCCAGCGGGAAATAGTTGCCGCCGGTGGCCCTTGAATTAAAGGCCCAATAGGCGGTGCCCTCCTCGTGGGCCGTCACACCAGCCAGGCCATCGAGGACCCGGCGGCGGAAACCGTCGTCAATGTCGACCGTGGATAACTCGCGGGGTCCGAACTCCCGAACCACCGTGCCATCGCGGTCCATGATCCGAGCCACCACGTTGGGGGCATAGCGCACACCGTCGTTGGCGAACGTGGCGAAGGCATTGCCAAGCTGCAGCGGCGTAACCAGGACCTCTCCCTGGCCAATGGCTGTGATCACGTTGTCACCGGTCGACCATCCCCACTCCGGAAAGGCCACCGGGTTTGCCTCGTGCCGCTGTCGCCGGTTGCGGGGGGTCGGTAGATAGCCGTCCTGTTCGAACGGCAGGGTGACTCCGGTATCCAGGCCCATCCCATAGGAGGCCGCAGCATCCTGGACGGCAGTGTCGGGGTGGCCCGGGTTGATGTAGATCGACTCCCCGATCTGGTAGTAGTAGACGTCGCTGGACACGGTAAGGCTCCGGACCAGGTCTACGGCCTCGTACTGCTTCTCGCCGGCGTTTCGATATCGGCAGCCGGGCGGCGGATCAGTGGGATCCACGTCTCCACAGCTCCGGAGCACGTAGGCACCCGGGTCGTCCCACAGCTCATCGGCCCGGGGCACGGCCCCCACCCCGAACACCCCCTCGTGCCACGCCGCGTGGGCGGTGAACAGCTTGAACGTGGAACCGGGGGCGTACTCACCCTGGATGGCCCGGTTGAACATGGGGAGATCGTTGGCCGGGTCGTTGAGCTCGACCCACCGGTCGAAGCTAAAGCCGCCGATCGACTCATTGGGGTCGTACGACGGGAAGGAGGCCATAGCCACTACGTCACCCACCCGAGGGTCCAGCACGACGACCGAGCCGCCGGGGGCGTCATACGCGGGAAGGAGTTGGCCGGGTCGGTCCGGATCGGCGTCCGGCTCCCGGGTGCGGGCCAGATGGATTGACCGCTCCAGCTCACGCTCAACTAGGTACTGGACGTCGACGTCGATTGACAGCACCAGGTCATCGCCCGGAGTCGGAGGGACGAACAGATCATGCCGTTCCCGCACGACCTCCCCCAAGCGGTCCACCTCAACCACCTTGTGGCCGGCCTGGCCCCGCAGGTCATCTTCGAACATGAGCTCAACGCCGGCCTTGCCGATCTGGTCCCGGAGCCGGTACTCCTTGCCGTCCGGTGGGCGCCGTATCCGGAGCTCGGCGTCGTTGACCGGCCCCACCCACCCCAGGACGTGGGCGGCCAGGTCGCCGTAGAGGTAGGAACGCACCGTGCTCTGGGCCACCCGTACACCAGGGAACTGGTTCGGGCGCTCGCCAAAGAACACCAGGAGGTCCTCGCCCACATCATGAGCGATCGGGATGTCGTCATAGTTGCCGTATGAAGGGTCCGCCAACGACTGAACTACGTCGGTGACCTTCAGCAGGTGGCCGGACCGGTTGATCTCGACGGCAATCTCGGTGAACACCTCTAGCCGCTCGTCTTTGTCGAATCCTGACTCGTCCAGCTCGTTGCGGTTCATGGTCAGCACGGTGGTCAGACGATTCCCGACCAGTGTTCGACCGTGGACGTCCAGGATCCGACCACGAGGAGCCGGTACAGCGATCACCCGCGTGATATTGCTCCGGGCAGTAGCCATAGCCTCCTCGCTCACCATGACCTGCAGGTACCAGAGGCGAGCCCCCAGAGCGGCGAACATGGAGAGGCCGATGATGGCCAGGACCCGCATGCGGTAGCGGCCGGTCTCGTTCACTCCCCGCCCTCCGCTCCCTGCCCGCGAAGGTTCACGTCCACGGGCAGGCCCCCGGTCACCGCCCACCGAACGGCCCGGCTGGTCGGTGGTGCTACGGCTACCGTCATGACGACAACCACCACCGTGGTCCGCAGCAGCCCAGGGTCATCCAGCTCCCGAAGTCCGAACAGGCTCCCCACCGCGGCAGCAGCCAGAACGCCACCGGCAATGGCGATAGCCAGGCCGCTCCCGAGGAACGGCCGGGTAAAGCGGGCCAGGCGAACCTCTAGGTGGCTGGTGGCGACGGCCAGTGAGGGGTAGACGAGGGCGTGAAGGCCCATGGGAGTGACGGTCACGGCGTCGTGCAGGAGCCCGGCGAAGAAAGCCACCACGGCCCCACGCTCGGGACCCCCGTGGTACCCGGCCAGCACCGAGACCAGCAGCAGGTACTCGACCGACGCTCCGGCCACCCGAACCTCGTCAAACACGGTCACCTGGGCCACGGTGGCGGTCAACAGCAGGGCCAGGACGCGGAATCGGTGGGTCACGGGCCGATCACCGTCGCCTGCTCGGCTCGATATCGAAGCGGACGGGATCGAGCACCACGTTCAGGAAGCTCAGGTTCTCTAAGGAGGCCTCCGGGTCCACAATGATCTGACGGTCGAACTCGGCATCGTCATCGGGGTCGGACACCCGCCCCACCGGGATGTCGGCCGGGAAGCGGCTGCGACCACCGGAGGTGACCACCACCTCGCCGGCCTTCACCACGGCATCCAACCGGATGCCGGCATCGATAACCAGTCGGCCGGTGGCCCCTCCGCCGCGGGCTAAGCCCTCGTCCTGAGAACCGACGAGGCGGACACCCATCCGGAACTCCGGATGGGTGGCTAGGCGCACGATCGACCGGGAACGGTCGACCACCTCCAAGCGTCCCACCAGGCCGGCCCCGGTGACCACGGCCATTCCCTCCTCCAGGCCGTCGTCCTGGCCCTTGTCCACCTCGAGGGAGTAGCTGGAGAAGTTCCCAGGAGGTGTGCCGAGTATCCGGACGACGACGGTCTCCAGCGTCGTGTAATCGATGTCGACCTCGCCGAGCAGGCGCTCCAGTAGTTCCTTGTCGGCTTCGCCGGTAAGCCGTCGTCCGCGCATACGGGCCAGCTCGTCGGCCAACCGCTCGTTCTCGGCTCGCAGGTCGTCGTAGTCGAACAGGCCGTGCCAGGCCGACTGCACCGGTCGGGCCACCCGTTCGCTCGCCGACCGGACGGGATCCAGCACGTCACGGATTCCCTGTTGGAAGGCGGACAGTGGTTCGGCCCCCCGGAAGTGGAGAGTCAGCAGGGTCAGTGCGGCGGCAACCAGCAGGAGGAGCGTCGGACGGGACCGCCCGGCGGGCCGAGGGACCGCCACCATCTATTCCGCGTCGTCGCCGAAGATCATCTCCCCGAACCTGGAGAACTCCTCCAGGACACTGCCCGCTCCCTCGACGACGGAGCGCAGCGGGTCGGAGGCCAACCAGACCGGCATGCCGGTCTCGGCACGGATTCGGTCGGCCAAACCAATGAGGAGGGCGCCGCCGCCCACCAGGGTGATGCCCCGGTCCATGATGTCGGCGGCCAGCTCAGGGGGCGTCCGATCCAGTGTGACCTTCACAGTGTCGATGATGGCAGCAACCGGCTCCTCAAGGGCCTCGCGGATCTCCCTGGTGGAAAACTCCACCGATTCGGGCAGGCCGGTACGGAGGCTCCGACCGGACACGGCGGCACGAATCTCCTGGGTCAACGGGTGAGCGGAGCCCAGGCGGATCTTGATCGTCTCAGCCGTCCGGTCGCCCACGTCGACGCCCTTGACCTTCTTGAGGAACTGCTTGACTGCGTCGTCCATTTCGTCGCCCCCGACCCTGGAGGACTGGCTGGCCACCACGCCCCCGAGCGAGATGACCGCCACCTCGGTGGTTCCGCCGCCCACGTCGACCACCATGGAACCCGTGGGCTCGGCCACTGGAAGGCCAGCACCGATGGCAGCCGCCATGGGCTCCTCGATGATGTAGGACGGTGGACGGGCGCCGGCGTACTCGGCGGCCTCTTGCACGGCCCGTCGCTCCACACCGGTCACCCCGGACGGGACGCAGATAACCATGCGGGGCTTGGCCCAGCGTCGGTTGTGAACCTGCTGGATGAAATAGCGGAGCATCTTCTCGCAGATCTCAAAGTCGGCAATGACTCCGTCCTTTAGTGGTTGGACAGCGCGGATGTAGCCGGGAGTCCGCCCGATCATTCGTTTGGCTTCGTCTCCGACGGCTAGCAGGTTGCCGTCCAACGAGTTGACGGCAACGACCGACGGCTCGTCTAAGACGATCCCCTCGCCGCGTACGTACACCAGGGTGTTGGCGGTCCCCAGGTCGACAGCGATGTCGCGGGCTCCAAAGACCGTGCGTCGTGACCCCCGTGCGCGTGGCCGTCGATCTACAGGTTCGGCCATCGACCGGGTACTCCGTCGGTTCTCGTGAGAGAGGTCAGGTCCGCCCCACTCGCTCCGGGAAACGTAACGCGCCCGTCACCCAATTGCCACTCTTCGTAACCGTCTCACCACCCTACGCGGGCATAAGGGTCGGCATCGTCGGCCAACCCGACGACCGGGGCTCAGGCCACCAGGTCGGGAAAGAAGATCCCAATTTCCCGTTCAGCCGAGGCCTGGGAGTCAGAACCATGGACGAGGTTCTCGGTGAACAGGGTTCCCAAGTCTCCTCGGATGGTTCCCGGCGCCGCCTCCCGGGGGTTGGTGGTCCCCATCATGGAACGGACTACGGCGAACGTCTCCTCGGGTCCCTCGACGACCATCACCATGGACGGCGACCGGGACATGAAGGCCACGAGATCGTCGTAGAAGGGCTTCCCGACGTGCTCCTCGTAATGCCGGGCCAGGGTGTCGGTATCCAACTGCCGGAGTTCGGCGGCCACCACTGTGAGGCCCTTGCCCTCGAAACGGCCGATGATCTCCCCGACGAGGCTGCGTTCCACGGCGTCGGGCTTGCAGATAACGAGCGTTCGATCCATGCCCGCAGGCTACGGCGGTGCGGGCCAGCCCGGACCTCTTAGAAGTCGTCCAGGTCGTCTGTGACCGGGTCGGCGTCTAGGGCCCGACGGGCCGCCGATAACACGTAAAAGGACCCGGTCACCAGGACGAGGTCGGTCTCCTCAGCGGCCGCCACCGCTAGACGGACGGCATCTACGGCGTCCGGCACCGGTTCTACCTCCATCCGTCGCTCGGCGGCTAGGGCGGCCAGCTCCCCGGCCTGTACGGCTCGGGGAGACGGAGCGGTGCAGGTCACCACCAAATCTGGGGCCAGAGCAATTAACTCGTCAAAAAAGTCTTCCGGTCGGCGGGGCCCCAGCGCACCCACCACCAGAATCCGCCGGCCGACCGGGAAAACCGTCGACACAGTCGCGACTAGGGCTCGGGCCGCATCCTCGTTGTGAGCCCCGTCCAGCACGACCAGAGGCTCGGAGGACACCACCTCCAAGCGCCCGGGAATCCGGACCCCGGCGAACCCCTCGGCCACCACGTCCTCACCCAACGGGGCATCAAGGAACGCCTCTGCGGCCATCAGGGCAATCGATGCGTTATCGGACTGGTGGTCGCCGTGCAGGGGCAGGAAGACCCCGTCGCGACTTCCACTCGGGGTCCACAACTCGAGAAGCTGGCCCCCCACCGCCCTTTCGGCGCCCCGGACACCAAAGTCGACCCCCCGGGTCAGCACCGGGTCCGGCGACTCAGCGGCAAACACCCTGGTGAGCTCGATGGACGTCTCCCCCAGCACCAGCGGGCGCCCCTCCCGAATGATGCCTGCCTTCTCAGCTGCCACGTCCCGACGCCAGTCGCCGGTCCCGTCGGTGTGGTCCCGACCCACGTTGGTGACGACCGCGACCGCAGAGTCCACCACGTTGGTGGCGTCGTAGCGCCCCAGGAGGCCGACCTCGACCACCCCTACCTGGGCGGCTTCGTTGCTGAACCACAGGAAGGCCGCCGCGGTTAGGAGCTCGAAATAGGAGGGACGCTCCGGCGCCACCGCCGCATACCGCTCCACGTCGGCCAGCAGGTCGGCGAAAGCCTCCTCGGAAATCAGCTGGCCGTCGATGGTTAGGCGCTCCCGGACGGTGTCGACGTGGGGGCTGGAGTAGGCGCCCACACGTAATCCGGCAGCCGTCAGCAGCGCAGCGACCATGGAGGCCACCGAGCCCTTTCCGTTGGTTCCCGTCACGTGCACCACCGGCACGTCACCCTGCGGGTCGCCCATCACCTCAACCAGACCCCTCATAGCGTCCAAGCTGAGGCCGTGGATGCGGCCAGCGGCCGCCTCCAGATTGACGAATCTGTCGAGGAAGCGGAGGGCGCCGGCGAAGTCCTCGACCGGCAGCTGGCCGGCGGACCCCGTCATGGTGCCGAGATCAGGAGGCGGCGCGATCGGGGTGATCGGCGCTACGTGGGACCACGGTGGGCGGCGTCTCACCTCGCACCGAATCCAGGTCGACAACGACGCGTCCCGCCTCGTCGTCACCCGGCAACTCGTACATCACGTCGAGGAGGACCTCCTCGAGGATGGCCCGCAGCCCGCGGGCACCAGTTCCCCGTAAGAGAGCCTGGTCAGCGATGGCCACCAGGGCCTCCTCGGTGACCTCCAGCTCGATGTCCTCGAACTCGAACAGGCGCTGGTACTGCTTCACCAGGGCATTCCGGGGTTCCACCAGGATCCTCACCAGCGCCTCGGCCTCCAGTTGGGAGACCGAGCCCACAACAGGCAGGCGGCCCACGAACTCGGGGATCAGGCCGAACTTGATGAGGTCCTCGGGACGGACGTCGGCAAATAGCGCTCCCAGGTCCTTCTCTCCAGGGGACCGCACGTCGGCTCCGAAGCCCACTCCGGTACCGCCGTGGCGGCTCTCGATCAACTGCTCCAGGCCGGCGAACGCCCCTCCGCAGATGAACAGGATGTTCGTGGTGTCGATCTGGAGGAACTCTTGGTGGGGGTGCTTGCGCCCCCCCTGGGGAGGAACGGCCGCTGATGTGCCCTCCAGGATCTTCAGCAGGGCCTGCTGCACCCCTTCCCCGGAAACGTCCCGGGTGATAGACGGATTCTCGCTCTTGCGGGCCACCTTGTCGATCTCGTCGATGTAGATGATCCCTGTCTCGGCCTTCTTGATGTCGTAGTCGGCGGCCTGGATCAGCTTGAGGAGGATGTTCTCGACGTCCTCACCCACGTAACCGGCCTCTGTGAGAGCCGTGGCGTCGGCGATGGCGAACGGGACGTTGAGCATCCGGGCCAGCGTCTGGGCCATGAGGGTCTTGCCGCATCCAGTTGGACCGATCAGCAAGATGTTCGACTTGGCCAGCTCCACCTCGTTGGCGCTACCACTCCCGGCCTGCACCCGCTTGTAGTGGTTGTAGACGGCGACAGCCAAGATCTTCTTGGCCTGGTCCTGGCCAATGATGTAGTCGTCTAGGAAGGAGTAGATCTCGCGGGGGCGAGGCAGCTCACCCAGCGAGGTCTCGGTGGGCTCGGAGAGTTCCTCTTCGATGATCTCGTTACAGAGGTCTATGCACTCGTCGCAGATGTAGACGCCCGGCCCGGCGATGAGCTTCTTGACCTGCTTCTGCGTCTTGCCGCAGAACGAGCACTTGAGGAGGTCACCCTCACCGAACTTCGCCACCGGTTCCCCCTCGAGCCCGTCGTCCTACTTCACGGCGGCGATGGGGCCGCTGTTATCCACTAGGTCCCGCTGGTCGATGACCTCGTCGATGATGCCGTACTCCTTGGCCTCCTCGGCGGTCATGACGTAGTCGCGATCGGTGTCGTCGTGGATCCGGGACGCGTCCTGGCCGGTGTGGCGGGCCAAGATCTCCTCGAGTTGCGCCTTGAGGCGCTGGATCTCCCGGGACGCCAACTCGATGTCGGAAACCTGCCCCTGGGCGCCGGCGTACGGCTGGTGGATCAGCACCCGGGAGTGCGGCAGGGCCAGGCGCTTGCCCGGTGTGCCGGCGGCCAGCAGCACTGCGGCGGCCGAGGCGGCTTGGCCGAAGCAGATGGTGGTGAGGTCCGGTTTGATGTACTGCATCGTGTCGTAGATGGCGAAGAGGGAGTTGATGTCGCCTCCGGGAGAGTTGATGTAGAGGCTGATGTCCCGGTCGGGGTTCTCGGACTCCAGGTGCAGCAGTTGGGCGCAGATCAGGTTGGCGATGGTGTCGTCGATCGGCGTGCCGATGAAGACAATGTTCTCCTTGAGCAGGCGCGAGTAAAGGTCGAAGGCCCGCTCCCCGCGGTTGGTCTGCTCGACCACCGTGGGAACGAGGTAATTCTGTGTCTTCAGATCTGCCAACGTCATCTTGTTCACTCTTCTTCTTCGTCGACCGGCTTCGCGGCCGAACTACCAGTTTCCCCCACCTCATCGTCAGCGATAGGGATGGGTCCGCCGTCGCCGGGAACCATAATCTCAGGCTCCGGGGACTCCAGGAGGCTTCGGTTTACCGGATTCCCTTCCTCGTCAACGATCTCGGCCCGCTCGAATACCCAGTCGAGGGCGGCCTGCTTGCACAGGTCAGCTCGAATTTCGAGCATTCGGCCGGACTCGGTGAGTGCCGTCCTAAGGTCTTCTACCTCACCGCCCACCTGGGCGGCCAGCAGCGTGAGGTATTTCTCCAGTGGCTCTCCGTCGGCCTCCAGGCCCTCTGCCTCAGCCACGGCCCGTAGCCCCAGGTCCACCCGGGCCGACACCTCCGCGCCCTCCCGCAGTTCGTCGCGGATTGACTCCAGGTCGCCTCCTGTGGCCTCCAGGTACGTGGGGAGATCGAAGCCCTGGGAGCGCATCCTCATGGCCATGTCGTTGATCCGGTTGTCGACCTCAACTTCCACGAGGGCCGGAGGGATGTCCATGTCAACCAGGTCGGCGACGGCTTGTGCGGCACGGTCCCGGGCCATCATCCCGGCCTGGCTGCGGCGCAGGACAGTGATCCGTTCCCGGATGTCGGCCTCTAGTTCGGCGAACGTGTCGAATTCCGAGGCCTGGGCGGCAAAGTCGTCGTCGGGCTCGGGCAGCACCCGGGCCTGAACTTCGGACACTGTGATGCGGAAGGCCAGGGTGCCGTCTTCCTCGGGATGGGCGGCCTCGAACTCCAGGACGTCGCCCGCCGATGCGCCACGGAGGTTCTCGTCGATCTCCGGGACCACCGCTCCGGCACCTACCTCGTACAGGTAGCCGCTCGTCGTCAGGCCCTCGACCGGCTCGTCATCGAGTCGGCCATCGATGTCGATGGTGACCTGGTCGCCGTCGTCAGCTGGACGCTCCACAGACTCCAACGTGGCGTGCTGACGACGGAGGGCGTCTAGTTGCTCTTGAACGTCCTCGTCGGTGGCCTCGGGGGCCGGAATCTCGATCCGCAGCGAGCCGTGCCCAGCGACGGTGGCCCGGGGACGGACCGGCACCACGGCGTCAAAGGTCAGAGATCCCGTCTCCTGACCGCCTGTGATCTCAATCTCTGGAGAGTCGATGGCGTCGACGTCGTGCTCCACAAGAGCCCGGCTGTAGTAGTTGGGCAGGGCGTCGTGTAACGCCTCCTGTCTCCCGGTCGTCTTACCGAGCCGGGCTTCCAGGATCTTTCGGGGCGCCTTGCCGGGCCGAAAGCCCGGCAGTCGGACCTCTCTGGCGATCTTACGAAAGGCGGCTTCGACGGCCACGTCGAACTCGTCCTCGGCGACGGCGACGGTCAACCTCACCCGGTCGCCGTCCAGATGCTCCAGGGTGGTCTCCACGGTGGCCGGAGTGTACCGGCGGTCCTCTAACGCCCACCCGGCGCCAAGTCCTAGACCCCCGCTTCTAGTCGTTGAGGCATTTGAGTCCCTGGTTAAGCGAGTCGGTCGATGATGATCTTCAGATCTTCCTCGTTGGTTCGCGGGTTCACGATGCAAAGTCGCAACGCCGGCTCCCCATCGATGGCGGTCGGAAGGACTAGGCCTGTTCCGTCGACCAGAAGTTTCTGGGACCACACGTCGTAGTCGGCTTGGTGCCAGCCCTCCCGCCGAAACGCCAGGACAGAGAGAGTGGCTGGCATGACGAGATCCAGATATGGCGCTGCCTCGATCATGGCTTGCCCGGCCCGCGTCACCTCTAGCGTTCGTTCGACTGCGTCGGCATAGGCCCGGGTTCCGTGGACAGCCAACGAAAACCAGAACGGAAGACCCCGGGCCCTCCGAGTGAGAAAGTGGCCGTAATCCGCCGGGTTCCACCCCGCTCCCTGATTGATGGGTTCGAGGTAGCCGGCATGCTGGGTATGGGCCGCTTGGGCGATGGAGGGCTCTCGGTAGAGAAGCGCACAGCAGTCGAATGGTGCGAACAGCCATTTATGTGGGTCGACAACAATGGAGTCGCAACGATCGACTCCAAAGAAATGATGACGGACTGACTCGGCGACCAGCGCTGCGCCTCCGTATGCGCCGTCAATATGGAACCAAGTGCCACGCTCCTCGGCAATCTCCGCCACTTCGTCGAGGGCGTCGACTACACCAAGATTGGTAGTACCAGCCGTAGCTACCAGGGCAAACACCTCTGTCCCCTCCGCGCAGCCATCAAAAGCGGCCTCTACGGCCTTTCCGCGTAGTCGGCGTTCATCATCCGTGGGGACTTGCACCACATCTACTCCAAGTACCCGGGCAGCCGAGGCAATCGAGGAGTGTGCTCCATCAGAAGCCATGACTGCCCACCGGTTGGGTTGAGGTATTCCCTGCTCGCGATGACGTCTTTCGGCGTGATCGCGTGCAGTGACGAGTGCTGACAGATTGCCCATGGTTCCGCCTGAGGCGAAACAACCACCAGCCTCATCGGGCAGCCCCACGAGGTCGGCAACCCAACGCAAGGCTTGATTCTCGGCGTAGACCGCTCCCGCGGCCTCCAGCCACGAGTTGGCGCACATGCTTGACGCGCCTACCACCAAGTCAAACAGTGACGATGCTGCGCTCGGGGCGCCGGGCACAAAGGCAAGGAATCTAGGGTGATCCGCCGGTAGGCAGGCTGGCGCTAGGTGATCAGTGAAAATGGCTAATGCCGCTTCGTTACCGATGCCATCTTCTGTGATGGTCTGACCTACGTCGTTCCACAACTCCTCGGGCGTCCTCGGTCCGTTAAGTGGCGGTTCTGTCTTCACCCGGCCTAGGGCGTATTGGAAGAGGGCATCAGCGAGCTGATCCGTCGCCTGATCGAATTCGTGTAAGCCCGTCACCTTCGACCGCTCTTGTCCTCGGTCAACGAATAGTGAACGGGTTGGACATCGGTTCGGTTGATGTGTTGATCCAGACGGTTTTGGTGGTCGTGAACTCGTGGATGGCGTCAACTCCCGCCTCTCTACCCGATCCGCTGTTGCCGAAGCCGCCAAACGGGGCGATGGGCGAGATGGCCCGGTAGGTGTTGACCCAGACGATGCCCGAGCGGATGGCCCTGGCCACCCGGTGCACCCGGGACACGTCCCGGGTGAAGATCCCGGCGCCCAGCCCGAACTCTGTGTCGTTGGCTAGGGCCACTGCCTCGTCCTCGGTGTCGAAGCGAAGCACCGACATGACTGGTCCAAAGAGTTCGACCCTCGTGCTACGGACATCTTGGTCGGCGCACCCCAGCACGGTGGGCCGGTAGTACCACCCGGCGTCCAGGCCCTCCGGACGGCATCCGCCGGTGTGCAGGGTGGCTCCCTGGTCGACGGACTCGGCCACCACCGCCTCGATTCGGTCCCGTTGGGCTCGGGTGGCCAGGGGCCCCATCTGCGTGTCGTCGGCCAGTGGGTCGCCGATTCGGATGGCCTCGGCCCGTCGGACCACCTCATCCACGAACCGTTCGTGGACGCCCGACTGCACGAAAACCCGGCTACCGGCCACACAACTCTGGCCGGACGCCCCAAAGTTCCCGGCTACCGCTCCGTTGACCGCCCCATCGAAGTCAGCATCGTCAAACACCAAGATCGGCGACTTGCCTCCCAGCTCCAGGGTGACCGGAGCCAAGTTGTGGGCCGTGTTGGCCACTACGTGCCGGGCCGTGTCGACACCTCCGGTGAACGCCACCTTGTCGACCATCGGGTGGCTGGTCAGGGCCCGTCCGCACGGCTCACCGAACCCGGTCACCAAGTTGACGACCCCCGGTGGGAACCCGACCTGGTCGACCACCCGGGCGAACTCCAGCAGGGGGGCTGGGGCCTCCTCAGAGGCCTTAATGACCACCGTGTTGCCGGCGGCCAGGGCCGGCCCAATCTTGGTGGCGGTCAGGAACATCTCGGCATTCCACGGCACGATGGCCGCCACCACGCCGACCGGTTCACGGGTCGTGAAGACGTGGAGGTCCGGCTTGTCAATTGGCAACGTGTCGCCCTGGATCTTGTCAGCTAGGCCGGCGTAGTAGCGGTAGTAGTCGGCGACGTACGCCGACTGGGCCCGAGTCTCGGCGGCCAGTTTGCCGCTGTCGGTGGTTTCGACTTCACCGAGATGGTGGGCAGCGTCAGCTACCAGGTCGGCCAGCCGGCTCAGGAGCCGGCCCCGCTGGGTGGCCGTCAGGGTTGGCCACTCCCCCTCCACCAGGGCGCGGCGAGCCGCCCGCACGGCACGGTCCACGTCGGCCTCGGTGGCCGCCGGAGCCGAGGCCCAAACCTCCCCGGTGGCCGGATTGACCGTGTCGAACCGGCCCCCGTCGGAGGACTCGCAAAACTCGCTATCGATGTAGAGCTGGTAGTCGTTCACCTGGTCGCCTCCCCGGCGAACTCGGAGCGGTCAGATGCGCAGGGTTCCTCAAGGAAGGCCCGGAGCACCGCCACGAAGGCCGTCGGATCCTCGATGGGTGGGATGTGGTGGAGGCCAGGGAGGATCACGGCGCGGCAGTCTTCTAGGGCCACGGCCAGGGCGCTGGTCATAGCCGGGGTCGAGCCCGGGTCCAGTTCGCCGGTTACGGCCAGTGTGTGGGTGGTCACCGGGCACGCCTCTCCGGGCTTCAGGGGGTCTCCCTCGACGAAGGCCCGGTAGGCCTTCAGGTAGGCCTCCAGGTTGTTGGAAAGCAAGCGGTTCCGTACGGCGTCGACCCGGTCCGGGTGTGTGGCCTGCCAGTCGGTATCGAACCACCGGTCGACGGCCAGGTCGACCACCGACCCCATCCCGCCTGTCTCAGCCAGCGACAACCGCTCTCGGATCCGGTGGACCTCCTCGGCGCTCCGGTCGAACACCGTGTTGCAGAGAGCTAGGCGGCCCAACCGGTCGGGGTGCCGGGTGGCCAGGCCCAGGGCGACCATTCCGCCCAGCGACAACCCGGCTACGTCGGGGGGCACCGGACCACAGGTGTCGATAACCCCGAGGCACTGCTCGACAAGGTCCTCTACCGTGCGGGGCCCCGGCGGGTCAACTGACTGGCCGTGGCCGAGGAGGTCGTAGCGTACGACTAGGCGGTCGGTCGCCAGGTCCCCGACCACCAGGTCCCACATGGTGTGATCTAGGCCGACACCGTGGACCAGAACAAGTGGTGGCCTGTTCCCGGCGTCCTCCCCGTCGAGGCGAATGTGAGTACCGCCGCTCACCCCTCGGTCAACCCCATCTCTTCCATGTCGGAGTATCGGTTGCCGATCCGGTGGTGGGGGCGTCCGCCGACCGAGGCGCCAATGGCCACCACCACCTCGTCTGGACCCGGCGCGTCGGCCACCGTCATCTCCAACGTCAGGTAGTGGGACCGCCAGCCCGGATCGACCTTGTGCATCATGGGGATGGAGATCGTGGCTCCGGGACCACCCCGGGTGTTGGTGAACGACAGGTAGGCCGTACCGCCCACGGCGTCGCGAAACACGTTGCCGAACCGGAGAGTGTGGATGAACGCCGAGCCGTGCTCGACTTCGCCCGAGGTGCCGACCATGGACGCCTTGCCGTAGGCCTCTACAGCGTCCCCGCCTCCCGCCATCTCGACCAGGCGGGGAACCAGGAGGTCGCCCAGGCGGGGGGCCACGTCCAGGATGGCCGGCCTCAGGTTCTCGACGAAGCCCTGGCCGGCCCACGGGTTGGTGAACACGGCGGCGACCCCGAACATGCGCAACGGCGGGTCGGCGGCCCTTCCACCCTCTACGTGAATCTCCTCGGTGTGGGTGACGACCTTGCGCACCTCGGGGGTCACGGGAGCCGACCCGGCTTGATGTAGGCGGTCCGAGTCCGGGTGAAGAACTCTTGGGCGGTGTCGCCCTGCTCCCGGGCCGAGTGGCCCGAAGAGTTCTTCTCGCCACCGAACGGGGCGTGGATTTCCGACCCGGTGGTCGGGCCGTTGACCTTAATGAGCCCGGCGCGGAGTTCATGGACGGCCCTATCGATCGTCCACATGTCGTTGGTGAAGACCGACGCCGACAGGCCGAATTCGGTGTCGTTGGCTAGGGCAAAGGCCTCGTCCTCGGTGTCCACGTGGAGCACTGTGCTGACCGGCCCGAAGACCTCCTCCCGGGTGATGGTGAGGTCGGTCCCTCCAACGAACAGGGTGGGGGCCTGGTAACAGGGGCCGTCGGGGACCCCCTCGGTGATGGCCACCGTCTCGGCACCCTCGGCCCTCGCTTGATCGATGGCCTCCACGACCTCGGTCCGGGCACCAGCTGAGACCAGAGGGCCGATAGCTGTCGCCGGGTCCTGACCGTCACCCACCTTCAATGCGGTGACCGCAACAGCGAGGCGGTCGACCAGCTCGTCGTGGACGTCGCCCACCGCGATAATCCGGCGGGTAGCCGTGCACTTCTGGCCGGTGGCCCCCATGGCGCCACCGACTACTGCGGTAACCGCCATGTCGAGGTCGGCGTCCGGGAACACGATGCACGGGTTGTGGCCGCCTAACTCCAGTTGGACCCGACCGTTGCGGGCCGTGACCACGTCGCGGATGCCCCGACCGACCCCAACCGAGCCTGTGAAGCTCACTCCATCGACCCGTTCGTCAGCGACCAGCGCGCCCCCCACCGAGCCGGGGCCCAGCACTAGGTTCAGCACCCCGGCAGGCAGGCCGGCATCAGCGAAGACGGCAGCGATGGCCACCGCAGTCAGCGGCGTGTTGCTGGCCGGCTTCCAGACGACCGGGTTACCGGCCACCAGCGCCGGGGCGATCTTCCAGACAGGGATCAGGATCGGAAAGTTCCACGGGGTGACGATGCCGACCACGCCGAGCGGAGCCCGGACGGTGCGGATGGTCTCCCCCGGATTTCCGGTCGGAAAGATTCGCTCGGTGGAGGTCTTAGCCAGGCCGGCTTGGTAGCGGCAGGTCTCGGCCGACAGCACCGCCTCACCCCGCGATTCGGCCAGGGTCTTGCCCTCCTCGAGCGTGCACACGAGTGCCAGTTCGTCGGCCCGCTCGTCAAACAGCACGGCGGCCCGCTCCAGGATCCGGGACCGGGACCCGAAGCCAGCCGCCCGCCAGGCAGCCTGGGCCTCGACGGCAGCGCCAACGGCCTGGGCGGCCGTTCCGGCGTCGCCCAGCGGGTACTCGCCGACCGGCTCGTCAGGACGGGCGGGGTTGTCGCTAACCGCGGTTCCCCCGGGGGCGTCGGTGCTCCAGTCGCCGCCGATCAGGTGGGCGCCGATCGGCGCGGTGGTCGTCATGCGCGGCAGCGTAGCCACCGGGTGCCGCGCCGTCGCCGTCCCAATCCGCAACGGACCGACGGTAGGTTCATGGGGTCCGCTCTAGCGGGCACGCGGGTGTAGTTCAACGGCTAGAACCTCAGCCTTCCAAGCTGATGATGAGGGTTCGATTCCCTTCACCCGCTCGTCCACCGCTCCCGGCGGGTTCCGCTCAGTCCCCTTCGGCGGCGATCAGGGTCTCGAGGTGACGACGGAACCTCAGCGGACCGGTGTCGATGTGCATGTTGATGTGCGACTCGGCGGCGTCCATTCCCCGCTGGACCGCTTCAAGTACCTCCCGGTCCTCACTAAACGCCCCGGTCACGTCCTCGCTCATCAGGCGGTCGACGGCCTCATCGCCGGGCCGGACGTTGCGGAGCTGGAAGAAGTGGTAGCGGGTGGTCTTCTCGGTGATCGGGGTGAGGAAGTTCCAGCTGTCCATTTGGAAGAGGTCGTCGTGGAGCGGCCCGTCGGGGCCACCGGTGCCTACCGGCGTGAACACGGCGCGGGCTAGGGCAGTCGAAGGATAGAAGGCCTCGTAGTGCTGGTGGCGATCACAGGGACCGTCGAACTCGACGAGCTTGGCGTAGAAGGGTGCCACCTCTCCGCCGTAGAGCCACCGGGAGACGCAGACCCCGGTGTCGCGCTTCTCGACCTCTAGCGGGGTGTCTCGTGCCGCCTCCTGGGCAAACGACGTGTCGTGGACCCAGGCCACGTGTGAGGGGTCGAGCAGATTATCCACGATGTACCGGTAGTCACAGCTGAAGTCCATGGCCGGCCCCGTGTTGAGCCCCCAGTCCGGATCGCCGTAGTGCTCGATCTCGACGATGTCGGCCGGATCGGCCCGCTCGGGGTTGCCCATCCAGACCCAGGACAGCCCGTAGCGCTCGACCACCGGGTAGGAACGCACGTCCGCTCCCCGGGGAATACGGCCCTGGTTGCCCGGTGCTCCCACACAGGCACCGTTGCCGTCGAACACCAGGCCGTGGTAACCGCACTCCACCCCGTCGTCGCACCGACGACCCATGGACAGGGGAAGCTTCCTGTGGGGACAGGCATCAGCCAGCGCGGCCACCGTGC
>UINC01001696.1_pt1 | contig 18288 bp, 13 predicted proteins | sample 5385821 | NCBI WGS metagenome assembly UINC01 (sample SAMEA4666929, study PRJEB26691) | marine metagenome | isolation source: Pacific Ocean | place: Pacific Ocean | collected 2011-10-13 | reverse complement strand
CACCTGAAAACTATTGTCCCCATCTCGGGGCTGATTGGTGTGCGCGAACTCATGTGGCGCAATGGCTCCTCCGAAGCACGGGCGCCGTTCATGCACAATGTTGTTTACGGTGGATTCGGTACCGATGGCGACGACGAGGACCTGCAGAATGCGTGTCCGGACTACATCGCCGGACCTATCCACGGTGCCAATGGCTACGTCTTCGGCGGGAATGAGTTCCAAAATGCGCTGGTTGAGGGCTACTGGGAGGAGCGCTACTTCCTACCTGATGTCCTCGAAAACTATCAGGGCAGCGTCTACATTGTCCATGGCTTTCACGACTGGAACGTCGATCCACATATGGCGCTCCCAACACTGAATATACTCAAGGACCACGGCATCGATGCAAAGTTGCTGATGGGGCAGTGGGACCACGACTATCCTGACCGGCCAACTTACCTGCGGGACCGCAGCGACCCGGGCCGTGGCTCGGAGGCGTTCCCGCAAATGGTGCGCTACGACTGGATGCAAGACTTGCTGGAGTGGTTTACCTGGTACCTGCGTGAGGAAGGCCCCCAGCCGAACATGTGGACAGAAATCCAGGACAACCAGGGGCAGTGGCGCGCTACCGACCGCTACCCGCAGGCAGACGTCGAGAAACGCGAATTCGCACTTGGTGAGGAACTAGCGCACCCCGGAGGTAGCCTGCTAGTCTATCCTGGCAGTCAGGACGTAGTTTTCGAGACTGAACCATTTGTGGCAGAATTCCGTTTTGGCGGGCTGCCTCAACTGCACATTGATGTCACGCCTCAGGGATCAGGTGGGCAGCTCTACGCGCTATTGCAGGACTGCGATAGTGAAGGGTGCATTCATGTCGGCCACGCCATTATGGACCTGCGCTATCACGCCGGTGGCACTGACTACCAAGTCGTGGCTCCTGGTGTTACTATCAACGCGAAAATGGAATTTCTGGCAATGGACGTCGTTATCCCACAAGGCCACACGCTGAGGTTGAGCCTGCGCTCGACTGGTGATGACTACTTGCCCGCCTCAACCTCCGCCCCGGTTGAAATCGAGCCCGGCGACGACAGCGTCCTGCGCGTTGACGAGGTCAATCCGGACATTGAGCATTACTTCCTGCCGCCACAGTGCCGCCATCCGGCGTGTGTGGCAGAGTGAGCTTTATTCTCCAGAGGGCTAACGGGGCAATGCTGAAACCTTGTGCAGCCGCATTCTTGTTCCTGCTTCCTGCGCTGGCGGGCTGCCTTGATAGCGAGGAAATACAGCCTCTCTCAGCCGGGGACCTGACGGTCGCGCCGCAAGTGTTGACGGGAGGCGAGTTTCAGCCACTAGTGCTGACTGCGGGGCAGCCGATGGCAGTCTACGTGCCGTACCTGCTGCTAAACCCGGCGACCGGTTACATCCAGAATTCAACCGTCATCGACCTAGCGCTGGGCGAAACCGTGCAGTTGCAAATGCTTGCACCGCCGCGCATTGATTCAGCCTACCTGTTCATCAGCGAGAGCGGTCGACAATACTGGCCGGCACGCGACCCAGGCGAAAGTTGGGAGGTGTGGGTTGGACGAGGAATGCCCGCCGTGACGATGGTTGAACGTGTCCCGCAAGAAACTGGGTTTGACGCCCTCAATGCCTCAAGCGAGGGCAGCGGCCGCGTCATCCCACTACGCGTGCCGGTCATGCGGCTACAATCTCCCGCATATACTTTGGATGAAGGCAGTCGCTACGCGACGGGCGTCATTGATGGGCGTTCAGTGTTTAACACCATTCACATGCTCACTGATGATACACCAGGGCTCCCACCAGACCTTGCTGAAGGATACCTCGACCGTTGGGCGGGGCAAGGCAACTCTGCCTACGAGGACGCGGCGCAGTTCCTGATTGGCGAACTGGGATCGTACGGGCTGGATGTTCAGGCGCACCGCTTCCAATTCACCGATATCTTAGGCATGCAAAACCCGGAGGCATACAACATCTGCGGCTACCGCTATGGGACACTCTATCCTAACGAGTGGTTGGTCTTCGGCGCGCATTTCGACGTCGCACCGCCGACCAACGCTGGTCTTCTCGATCCGCACGTTACTGGCAGTCGCAGCTACGGCACCCGCGTCGGCGCGTACGACAACACTGCCGGCACAAGCATGGTGTTGAACGTCGCTGAAGCGATGAGCGACTTTGCCAGTCGCCGCACGATGGTTTTCTGCCTCTGGTCTGGCGAGGAGGGGGGCAAGCGCGGCAGCGACTACTGGACCGAATACTACGTCAAGGGCGACCACCCCGAAGTCACCGTCACCAACTACGTTAACCTGGACATGGCAGGCGTCAACTGGCCTGGCGGAGGCGGTGCCCCGCACGGTGATCCAGACCCACAACCGGCAGAAAGTGGCTATCCTAAAGATTCGGAGGTGTGGCCGTTGCGGCTCTACATCGGCCCGTCGCTAGACCACAACGCAGTCAACCAGCCTGGGATGGTGCAGCTGACGCGCTGGGTCGGCGCCGATGCCATTAACGTCTCGGCGCAGATGGACGTGCTGGTCGGCAACGAAAGCGACGACGCCGCGACTTGGAAATATGATGTCTGGCTTCGGCAGGAGCGCCCCGAGATTATCGTCTACGAAGATACGACCGCGCGCAGCGACCACGCCAGCTTCCAGGACAACCTCGGCACCATCACTCTCGGCTATGGCGGACTGGTTGACGGCTACTGGTGCTATCACCAAACCTGCGACACGCTCGAGGAGATGACCGAATGGATGGACAATTCCGCCCCCGCCCGTCCTTACGGCAACAATGCTACGGGAGAAGAGAACATGGTCAATTCGCTCGATATCATCACTTGGTGGGCGCTCTACATGTTCTTCCACCTCGACGAGAAGCCGGTGCTTAACACGTATCTGGATTAGGTGGCAACGCAATCTGGTTTTGCTAGATTAAGATACCACGATCGCTATCAAATCAACCCAATACTTTTATATTTGTACACTTATACACTTATATGGTTGGACTGGCTCGATTCTTCAAAGCCCTGAGCGACGAGCGGCGACTACGCATCATCAGCGCTCTTCTCGAAGGTGAGCAAGAAGCGGGGTGGCTGGCAGTCGCGGCAGGTCGTGATCGTACGACAGTATCGCGCCACCTGCAGCTGCTGGTCGAAGCAGGCATCCTCCAACGGCGGCGCGATGGGCGGCGGGTTATCTATTCCATTGCCAGCGCAGGTATGGCAGGACGGCTACGACGCGTCGGAATTGCACCACCTGTCACGCACCCGGAACTAGAGGGGCGCATTCGAGATTTCCTCACAGAACAGTACTAACTCGGCGCCAATGTTATAGCCAACGCGGATTGCCGCCCCGCAATGCACGGTGACCCGCAGGCCATAGCTGAGGATGGCGAGCGGCGCACGCAAGTCGTCGTCGCCATCACACTAGTGATGATGGTTATCGAAATAGCCACCGGCCTAATCACGAACTCGGTTGCTCTGCTCGCCGACGGCTGGCACATGGGCACCCACGCAGCTGCGCTAGGAATCACACTCTACGCCTACCATTTTACGCGTGTACACCCCGGCATCGAGGAAGGTAGTGTACAGGCGAGCCGCGCCAATGCGCTGGGTGGCTTTGCGAGCGCTATCGTCCTTGGCATCGTAGCGCTATACATCGGATACGAGGCCTTCCGCCACTTTGTTGACCATCCAGAAATAAGCTATGGACAAGCATTGCCAGTGGCAGTCGTAGGCCTGTTAGTCAACGGAGGGTGTGCTTGGATTCTAGGGCAGGGACACGGCGGGCATGGCCACATGCACACACACGAGCACAAGCACGCGCCACGCAATTTCGGCCAGTGGAACCGGCTGGTACAATCCTACGCTGAAGACTTCGAGTTCATCCTCTCCCGTATTGAACGCCTCTTTGCCAGTTCACAGGATATCGCTGACCTGAATCTGCGTGGCGCCTACCTGCATGTGCTCGCTGACGCGCTCGTTTCAGTCTTCGTTATCCTAGCACTGTTGCTAGGGATGGTGTTCCCTGGCAGTGCGTTCGTATTCCTTGACCCACTGGTCGGCATCATTGGTGGAGTTGTGATTGCGCGCTGGGCGCTCGGATTGATTCGCGATTCCAGTCGGGAACTACTAGGCCTGGAACAATGATGATGTTAAGCTTCAGCTTCCATCGCTGCCGTGTAAGTACCGTAGCGCGCAGCGCCGTTTAGCTGTGCGCGGTGCAGGAACGCCGCCTGTGCCGCAGTACAGTTGGTCGAATCACCTCCCCACGTGTAGAGCGCTGACTGCTGCAGCGCACGTCCGTAGGAGAAGGAAAGTTCCCACGGCCCACCACCCATTGCGTTCATCGCGCTGAGGTGCGCTGTCGCCTCCACCTCGGACTGGCCGCCGGAGAGGAACATGATGCCCGGCACCTCGGCAGGGACCGTTGCCTTGAGGCAGCGCAGCGTCTCACCAGCAACTTCCTCCACGTCGGCGCGGTTGTCAGCGTCGCTAGCAGAGTTGACCATATTGGGCTTGAGTAGTGTGCCCGGCAGGTACACGCCACGGTCTGCGAGAGCCGCATAAACTGTGTTGAGCGTCCACTCACTAACTTCGTAGCAGCGCGCGATGGAATGAGTACCATCCATCAGCACCTCCGGCTCGACAATCGGCACGAGGCCGGCGTCTTGCGAAATGCGGGCGTAGTCGGCCAGCGCGTCCGCATTGGCCTGCACGCACGCCGCGCTAGGGAGATTGGCTCCGATGGTAATCACTGCGCGCCACTTGTCGAAGCGAGCGCCCAGCGCATAGTACTCAGTGCATCGCTCTGCCAGTCCATCGAGGCCAGCGGTCAGCTTCTCGTCCGGTGCGCTATCCATAGAGTGCGCGCCGCCGTCAACCTTGATGCCGGGGATGACTCCTTTCGACTGCAGGATTTCAGCCATGTCGCGGCCGTCGCTGGCCGACTGTCGTAGCGTTTCGTCGAATAGGATGACACCGGAAATAAATTCCTCCATTCCTAACGCAGTGAATAGCGTCTCGCGGAATTCGCGCCGTAGCCGCTCCTCGTTCGGCATTCCAATCTGCGATAGACGCTTACCCATTGTGGGGGGCGACTCATCTGCCGCCAAGATTCCCTTGCCTGGCACCGCCAGTGCATGAGCCGTCGCTTCGAGGGCAGCTCTGTCCATGTGCCCCCGAGGCTCGCGCAGCTTAAGAGACTGGCGCGTGCTCATGCCGGATTATTTCGTCACGGCCATCAGCTACCGAGATGATACGGCTAGTTGTCACCGTCCCGCCTCCTCTGAGTTTAGGTCCAGGGAGCCAACCGTCGCAGACGCCCGTCGCGACGAAAACTGCGTCGTCAGACGTGCAAAGCTCGTCGCGCTGCCAAAGTCGGTCGACGTCTTCACCCAGCATCTCGATCGCACGTGTTCTGAACTCAGGCTCGTGGAAATGAAGACGTCCTTCGAAAACACCACCGATTCCGCGCAACGCAGTGGCTGCGATGACTCCCTCGGGCGCGGCACCGATACCCAACAACAGGTCGACTTCGCCAGTCGCAGCGCGCAGCGCACCCGCGATGTCGCCGTCGCCAATCAGCTGTAGTTTCGCACCGACCGCGTGGATTTCAGCAATCAAACGCTCGTGGCGCGGCCTCTCCAGAACAATGACCCGAACCTCAGATACTGGCTTCCCCAACACATTCGCCGCTGCAGCCAAGTTGTCAGCGACAGGCGCATCGAGACTGACATGACCGGCCAGCTCTGGTGGGCCTGCAATCTTGTTCATGTAGCAATCAGGTGCGTGTAATAGAGCGCCGCGCGGCGCCGCTGCCATTACCGCTAGTGCGTCGGGCTCGTCGCGAGCACAGTTATTGGTGCACTCGAGTGGATCTACGGCAATATCTACCGCCACCGCCCCAAGGTCCCCTTGGCGTGAACCGAGCGGCTCGCCAATCCAAAGCATTGGAGCATCGTCGCGCTCGCCCTCACCGATAGCGACACGGCCGTCGAAAGCAATTGTATCAAAGATGGCGCGCATCGCAGTCACCGCGGCGGCATCAGCTGCCTTGTTGTCACCGCAACCGCGCATGCGCCCAGCGGCGATAGCAGCTGCCTCGGTGGCGCGCAGGAACTCCAGCGCCAGCTCAGCCACGGGCCCCACGCGCTGTGATTGCGCGCGGTTTTATAATAGTGGCTGCGAAATCCACGCGTGTGTCGCTCTAAAAATAGAAAAAGAGCCGTTGTCACCGTGGAAAGACTCACCTAACTAGGGGAAATTGGCAGTTCTTAAATAGCCCGCTTGTTTGGCGACCCGCTCCCAGGGTGTCGGCGGTGCGTAGAAGGGCCTGTAGCTTAGCCAGGTAGAGCGTCCGGCTTTTAACCGGACGGTCAAGGGTTCGAATCCCTTCAGGCCCGCCGATAGCAGGTGAGCAAAGGTGGCGAGGATGGTGAAGTAGTCTGGATGATGAGGAACTATGGCATCATAAACTGGTGCCTAGGCATCGACGGCTAGAGCCGGAGCAGGCAGCTGAAAAGCTGGCAAAGTTGAACATAGAGTCTGAGCAGCTGCCCAAGATTCTGAAAACTGACCCGGCTGTGCAGGCACTGGGAGATGATATCGCTACGGGCGATGTCATCGAAATAGAGCGAACCGACGAGCAAGCCGGGTTTAACCTGGCGTACCGCCAGGTGGTAGAATGACACAGATACGGCAGCATAACGAGGACCACCCGCTTATCAGAGCTTTCTTCCAGAGTAAGAATGCGGCAGGTACAAGCGCGGCACTGGTGAACCACCAGCTGGGCTCATACAACGATTTTCTGCCACACAAAGGCAATCCTGCACCCTGGATGCAACGTGTTGTCAACAATATTGCTGTTGGCACAGACGAGGGTAAGCGCGGTTCAATCCGGCTCGAACTAGGTGATCTGGATGTAATGGTGAAGCTTGGCAAGGCGCGGATGGGGCAGCCGATGGTGGTCGAGGCGAACGGCTCGCAATCGATGGCGACGCCAATGATGGCGCGACTGCGCAACCTCACATACGCTGCACCCGTCTTCCTAGAGTTCACCGTTGTCGAGGAAGACCTCGAAATCGAGGAAGGAGAGGAGGAAATCGGGATGATGCCAGTAATGGTGAAGTCAACGCGCTGCAACCTGCACCGGGAGAGTGAATACCTCCGCACCAAGTACGAAAAGCGGCTGGGGCCCGATGGAGGCTTTACAGACGATGAATACGCCACTATCCTGCAATTGGAGCAGGAGGACCCGGAAGACCCAGGTGGCTACTTCATTATCAACGGCACCGAACGAGTGCTCGTATGCCTTGAAGACCTAGCGCCCAACCGAGTGATGGTCGAGCGCGAGGCTCGGTACCAGCGACAGACCGAATACGCTAAGGTATTCTCGCAGCGTGAAGGATTCCGTGCACTGACCATGGTTGAGAAGAAAAAGGATGGCATCCTGCATGTTTCCATCCCTGTCGCCTCGGGGGGAGTCCCACTGGTAGTACTGATGATGGCGCTGGGAATGGAATCTGCTGACGACATCATGGAGGCTATCACCAATGACGATGCAACGCGGAACCTTGTTCTAGCCAACATCGAGGGCATCCACCGCGAAGAGCAGGTCTATACTACTGAGGAGGCGCTGGAGTACCTGGAACGACGCTTTGCAGCTGGGCAATCTAAGGAGTACCGGCGCAAGCGTATCAACTACATTCTCGACAATACCCTACTGCCACACCTCTCAACTAGTCTGGAAGCGCGGTACAAGAAAGCGCTTTTCATAGGGCGCATGGCGCGCGAGGTACTGGAACTAGCGACCGGGACGCGAGAACCGGATGACAAGGACCACTACGCTAACAAGCGGCTCAAGCTTGCGGGCAACCTGATGGAGGAATTGTTTCGCGCCGGTCTACAGGCGCTGCTCAACGACATGAAATACCAGATGGAGCGTTCCTACACCAAGCGCAAGGAAAAACGGGTCAAAAACGCTATCCGGCGCGATGTTCTGACCAACAAAATCATGCACGCTATGGCAACGGGGAATTGGATTGGTGGCCGCGCTGGTGTGTCGCAGCTGCTCGACCGTACCTGCAATATGGCAACGCTGAGTCACCTGCGGCGAGTTATTTCGCCGCTGACACGTAGCCAGCCTCACTTCCAAGCACGTGACCTGCACTCAACCCAGTTCGGGCGACTCTGTCCTAACGAGACGCCGGAAGGGCAGAACTGCGGGCTAGTAAAGAACTTGGCACTGATGATTGATGTTTCGGAAAACCTGCCTCCTGACGATGTGCTCGAAACACTGCGTGAGCTGGACATGCAGCCGCTCGAGAACCTGCAGGAAAAGTGGGGTAAGGTCTACTTCAACGGCGACTTGGCAGGCTGCACGCCTGAACCACTCAACTTGGTTAAAAGGCTGAGGGGATTGCGGAGACAGGCACGCCTGAGTAACACAGTCAACGTACGTTACGAGGATCATCTAAACGACGTGCTGGTCAATAGCGACCCGGGGCGAATCCGACGGCCGCTGCTGCTAATCCACCGTAACAATAAGCTGGCGCTCGGGCAGAAGCACATCGACCGCCTCGGGACTGGAAAATTAATCTGGGAAGACCTGCTCGACATGGGGCTTGTCGAGTACATTGACGCCGAAGAGGAGGAAGACTGCCTCATTGCACTTAATGAGGAAGATCTGAAACGTAACCGGAAAACACACGCCTACACACACATGGAAGTTGACCCAATGGTCATCCTAGGCGTCGCAACCTCTAACGTCCCCTTCCCGGACTACAACTCCTCACCACGCTGCACGATGGGGGCTGGCATGTCGAAGCAATCTCTTGGCATGGGCCAGTCCAACTATCGACTGCGGCCCGACACGCGCGGCCACCTGCTGCACTATGCCCAGAAACCGATGGTGCAGACCGAGGCGATGAAGCATAACACCCTACTCACACGTCCGGCAGGTCAGAACATGGTTGTAGCGGTAATGAGTTACCACGGCTACAATATGGAGGACGCGCTCATCTTCAACCGCGGCTCGATTGACCGCGGCCTCGGCCGTTCCAGCTTCATGCGCTCCTACATTTCAGAGGAGCGGCGCTACCCTGGCGGACAGGAGGACCGCTTTCTCATCCCCGACCCGGAAGTACGCGGCGCGCGCTCCGAGGATGCATACTTCAACCTGGAGGAAGACGGGCTGATTTACCCGGAAGTGGAACTACGTGGTCGCGAGGTGCTTATCGGCAAGACTAGTCCGCCCCGTTTCCTTGCCGAGCCGACAGATTTCATGACACCAGCACGCGTGCGCGAGTCGTCGCTGACGGTGCGTCACGGAGAGAAAGGCACTGTCGACTCGGTAATGCTTTCCGAGACTGAAAACGGATCGCGCATTGCGCGCATCCGTGTCCGCGATCAGCGCATCCCCGAGTTAGGGGATAAGTTCGCTAGCCGGCACGGCCAGAAAGGAGTCATCGGTCACCTTGTCTCCTCGGAGGGAATGCCCTTCACCGCCACCGGCATCGTCCCGGATCTGATTATCAATCCACACGCTATTCCGAGCCGCATGACTATCGCACACGTGCTAGAGATGGTGGGTGGCAAGGTGGGCGCCATGGCTGGGCGATTCATCGACGCTAGCGCCTTCTCTGGCGAGAAGGAAGATTACTTGCGTGGCGAGCTGGCAGACCACGGCTTCAAACACTCCGGTCGTGAGTCACTCTATGATGGGCAAACCGGCCGTCGTATTGACGCTGATATTTTTATCGGTGTCATCTACTACCAGAAACTGCACCACATGGTCAGCGGCAAGATGCACGCACGTAGCCGCGGGCCAATGCAGCTGCTGACACGCCAGCCGACTGAAGGGCGTGCTCGTATGGGTGGCCTACGATTCGGTGAAATGGAGCGCGACTGCCTCATCGGCCATGGCGCCTCGATGGTTATCAAAGACCGATTACTTGATGAGAGTGACAAAACCACCCAATTCGTCGATGGGCGCTCGGGCCATCTGGCGTACAAGGACCGGCGCGGGGTACTCAGCTCGCCAATGGGGGACAACACTGCCATCTATCCGGTCGACATGTCGTATGCCTTCAAACTGCTGCTGGAAGAGTTGAAGGCACTCGGAATCGCCGCTAAACTGCGGCTGGAGGACCGCTCATGATTCGGCACATGATTCCCAAGCGCATTAGCAGCATCGACTTCGGGCTGATGTCACCAGGTGATATCCGCAAACTTTCTAACGGGACTAAGATTATCACTGCCGACACCTACGACAACGACGGATTTCCAATCCCGCTGGGGCTGATGGACATGCACCTGGGCGTCATCGAGCCTGGCCTGCGCTGCAAGACATGTAGTCAGAAACTGGATGAGTGCCCTGGTCACTTCGGTCATATCGATTTCGCGCTGCCGGTCATCCACGCCGGCTACAACAAGAACATCAAGGATGTTCTCGCCTCTACCTGCGCGGCGCCAGCGTGCGGACGGATGCCTGCGCGGCGCCAGCGTGCGGACGGATGCTGCTACCACAGGAGCGCATCGACAGTTATATTTCCCAGATACGCGCAATCCAAGAGTCGGAAGCGGGGACCACAGTCACAATGCAGGAGTTTATCCGGCGCGCAATCCGCGAGACCGTCAAGCAAAAGACCTGCCCCCACTGCAGCGAGAGGAAAATCAAACTGACGCTCGACAAGCCAACGACTTTCCGCGAGGGGGGCAACAAGCTCACCCCGCGCGACGTCCGCGCGCGGCTGGAGAAGATTCCAGACGGCGACCTGTGGGCGCTTGGATTCAATCCTGAAACCACGCGTCCCGAATATATGGTGCTCACCGTATTGCCGGTGCCGCCAGTCTCGGTGCGTCCCACTATCACGCTCGAAAGCGGCGAGCGGTCGGAGGACGATTTGACCCATAAGCTAGTCGATGTGCTGCGCATCAACCAGCGACTGCGCGAAAACCGCGACGCCGGCGCCCCGCAACTGATTATCGATGACCTGTGGGAGCTGCTACAGTACCACATTACGACCTATTTTGACAATCAAACCGCTGGTATCCCCACCGCGCGCCACCGCAGCGGGCGGCCGCTGAAAACCATCATTCAGCGGCTCAAGGGTAAGGAAGGCAGGTTCCGCTCTAACTTGAGCGGTAAACGCGTCAATTTCTCGGCCCGCACCGTGATTACGCCTGACCCTTACCTGAGCATCAACCAGGTTGGCGTCCCTGAGATGGCTGCGCGTGAGCTGACTATTCCAGTGCGAGTGAACATCCATAATCTACAGTTCATGAAATGGCTGATGAAGGAGAACTTCGAACCGACCGACGCAGAGCGCTACATCCCCGGCATCAACTACATGGTGCGTCCCGACGGGCGACGTGTCAAGCTCAGCGAAGAAAATTGGGAGTTCAACCAAGAGCGGCTTGAACCTGGCTATGTTGTCGAGCGCCACCTGATGGACGGCGACATAGTACTGTTCAACAGGCAACCGTCGCTACATCGCATGTCGATGATGGCGCACGAGGTGCGGATTATGAAGGGGAAAACTTTCCGCATCAACCTCTGCGTTTGCCCCCCCTACAACGCCGACTTCGATGGGGACGAGATGAACCTACACGTCGTTCAGTCCGAAGAGGCACGGGCAGAAGCGCGCATTCTGATGCGGGTGCAGGAGCACATCCGCTCACCCCGCTTCGGCGGCGCTGTGATTGGCGCTATCCATGACCATATCACCGGCATGTTTATGTTAACCCACGGCGACGCCAACTACGACCTCGACCAGACGGTGCGCATCCTGTCACGCATCGACTTCCAAGGTGCATTGCCAAAGCCAGCCTGGCCCAAAACTGCTGACGGTCCCCGCTGGTCGGGACGGCAGATTTTCTCAGTCCTACTACCAGATGACATGAACCTGAAGTTCAATGCCTCGGTCTATTTTGCTGACCGCAGCGAGAAAGAGAATGCCGAGCTGGATACGATTGTCGAAATCAAGAATGGCGAGATGCTGCGCGGACCAGTCGACGGCCGCTCCATCTCTGCCTTCAAGGGAATCATCCTCGAGGAGATTTCACGCCTCAAGGGGCCGACTGCAGCACGCAAGTTCATTGATCGCGTCACCCGCCTCGCCGTCGGCGCACTGATGGAGACTGGTTGTACCACTGGCATCGATGATGAGGACATCCCGGCCGAGGCGTCACGGCAAATCAGCGATGCAATGGAGGAAGCGATGACTGGTGTCGACAAGCTAGCTACTGCCTATAACAAGGGCAAACTCGAGCGGCGACCCGGCCGCAGCCTGGAGGAGACGCTAGAGGTCGAGGTGATGAAGAAATTAGGAGAGGCACGCGACCGTGCCGGTGAAATTGCCGGCTGGCACCTTGGCATGGACAATTTTGCGGTCATCATGGCACGCTCTGGAGCGCGGGGCAGTATGCTAAACCTGTCACAAATGGCGGGCAGCATTGGCCAGCAGGCTATACGTGGTGAGCGTGTCTCACGCGGCTACAACAAACGCACGCTCTCGCATTTCAACAAGGACGACCTTGGCGCCGAGGCGAAGGGGTTTGTCCGCTCCAGTTACAAACAGGGCTTGAATCCAACTGAGTACTTCTTCCACTCCATGGGAGGTCGCGAAGGGCTGGTAGACACTGCCGTGCGTACTAGTCGCTCGGGCTACATGCAGCGACGGCTGGTTAATGCGCTCGAGGATTTGCGCGTCAAGTACGATGGTACTGTGCGCAACACCGCCAACACGGTAGTGCAGTTCCGTTACGGCGGGGACGGTATTGACCCGACGCGCAGCAAGGAGGGAGATGGGGTTGACGTCGAGGGCATTGTTAGCGCGGTCACGGGAGGCAACGTCTGATGGCCCGTTTCGATACCATTCGGGCGCTTGAGCGGCGCGGAATGTCGCTGGCGCTAGCCGAGAAGGCAGTCGACGCCGGATACCAGCTTGGATTGCTCAAGAAAGCGAGTCTGGATGATTTGCGCAAGCAGTTCCACTTCCGCGAAATCCTAGAGCTAGTCGAATCTGTGGGCAACCGTCAAATTGATCGCGAGGCGGTCATCGCTGGCGCACAGGAAGAAGAGGCTGCCGGCGAAGGGGTAGTCTCAGCCGAAGCCGCGCTGCGGAGGGTCGAAAAGAAACTAGGGGTAATCTGGTCACTGCCAGAAGGATATACCATTGATGAAATTCGCGAGCATATGGGCCGGCACGGCGAGACACTGGTGGGAGTCGCGTTCCCAGTCAATGCCAGACAATTTCGGCCACCCTTCAGCGGCTATATCTATCTAAAGGAAGCGCATGGTATCCGCTTCCTATCTGTTATCTCAGAGGTGGTCTCGTTCGACCGGCCTGGCATTCCAGAGGAGCAAAAAGCGTTGCTGCCGCTGCATGTGCAAGAGCCTTACGTCACTTTCCTGCGCGTTACACGACTGGTTGAGCTGCCGCGTACGCTGCGACTGGACGAGTTCCAGAAAATGGATGGAAAACCGGTACGGTCAGCGCGCAACTACACCCAGATTGAGGACACTTTCGACTTAGAACGCGATCGACTGCGATTCGAGCAGGAGCGTATCGCATCGCGCAACCTCTACACCGAGCTAGGCTTCTCCGGAAAGACCGCTGCTGGGCTATTCGGTGCCGGCTTGCATCTCGCGAGCCAGGCTGCCGCCGCAACTGACATAGAGTTGAAAGCAGCCGAAGTTCCACAGACTCGTCTGGCAGAGTTCCGCAGGGCGGCCGAGGCGGCTGCCGCACAGGAACTAGTTCAGCCCCTTCCCATTGATAAAACGAAGCTGGTCGAAACGCAGACTACTAATTTAGAGACTAAACGGAAGCTCAACCCCTTTCGTGCCCGGGCACTGAAACTGGCGAGAAGACTGCCAGAGCACTACTGCAAGGAAATTGTGATGAAAACAGAGCGCGATAGGCTCAAGCAAAAAGCGGTCGGAGAGCTGGTCGCCTATTACGAAGAGCTGGTTGCAACTGAAACAAAGCTGCAGAAAGTTCTAGAGAAGCAAGGTGCCACGCTGCCGCATGGTATCGTGCGCCAACTGGCAGAGCTGAGTGTCGGACGCAAGTTCTCAGCAAAACAGTTCAGCGAAATCGTACAGCGAGCGGTCGGGCAGTACGCCCTATCAAAGGTCGATGCTACAGAGGCGGTCGGCATCATTGCCGCGCAGTCTATCGGCGAGCCGGGGACACAGATGACCATGCGCACCTTCCACTATGCCGGCGTGGCAGAGATGAACGTGACACTAGGACTGCCAAGGCTAATCGAGATTGTCGATGCGAGACGAGAGCCGAAAACTCCGATTATGGAGGTTTTCCTCGAACCACAGCACGCAACCGACCGTAAGGCGGTGCTCGAGCTAGCGTCACGCATCGAGTCGCGCTCGGCGGGTAGCCTAGCTAACATCCGTACTGACATGACCAACCTGCGACTGATAATTGAACCAGACATGACTGAGCTAAAGAAGCGTGGTATCACGATCACCGAATTCGGGGCGCGCGTCCGCAAGTCCGCCCGCTTGCGGTGCGATATCGTCATCGAGGGCGACTCTATCATTATGACGGAGCCTGAACCTTCTTTCAAGAAACTCTACGTCCTAGAGGAAAAGGTGCGGCGGGCGAAAGTAGACGGTATCACCTCTATCGCCCGCGCCATCGTGCGCAAGGAGAAGGACGAGTACATTATCTTCACCGAAGGATCCAACCTGAAGGAAATACTGGAAATGGAGCAAGTTGACCTGGCCCGAACCTCCACCAACTCGCTGCATGAAATACGCGCGGTGCTTGGCATCGAGGCGACTCGGACCGCAATTGCCTACGAACTGAACGAGACGCTGGAAGAGCAGGGGCTTGTAGTCGATATGCGCCACAATCTGCTGGTCGCCGACGTGATGACCAATAACGGTAACATACGTGCTATCGGCCGCCACGGCATTTCAGGGGCGAAAACCTCGGTGCTGGCGCGGGCGGCGTTCGAGATTACTTCCACCCACCTGCTGCTGGCTGCACTGACCGGTGAGGAGGATGTGCTAACCGGCGTCGCTGAGAATATTATCGTTGGCCAGCCGGTGCATCTAGGTACCGGTGCCGTGAGCGTTATCTACAATCCTTCCAGTGAGACTTGATGGACCTTAACCGTGAGCTACGCAGCGCTATCGGCACTGGCAACGTGCGACTCGGCGCTAGCCAATGCCGTGAGGCTGTTGCTGCGGGTAAGGCGAAGTTGGTGCTGCTGGCTTGCAACTGCCCCGCAGCAGCTGTCGAGGAAATCGAACGGGGCGAGGTGCCGGTATACCGTTTCGACGGTACTAATGCCGACTTAGGTATAGCATGCGGCAAACCATTTGGAATTTCAGCCGTGACCGTCTTGGACGGCGGCAACTCCGAAATTCTGGGACTGCGCGCAGCACTTTGACGGTTACGTTTAAGCCGGGACTCAGGCTGCCCCGACGGGCATGGATTTTCCCCTCGACATAAGCGGCTTTTCGCGGCTGAAATTACCTCTTGAACCTAAGATTGGCGAGTCGGGACTGGCGCAGCTAGAGCGCGACATCGCCCTGCTGCGCGACGCCGTCATTACACTGACCGCAGTCGCCCGCGCACGTGGCCTCGGTGGCCACACTGGTGGACCGTATGACATCGTGCCGGAAGTGCTGATTGTCAGTGCTGATTGTCGACGCGCTGCGCGACGGCGGCGCCGCTATCCACCCCGAGTTCTTCGATGAGGCAGGCCATCGCGCCGCTTTGCAGTATGCGCGTGCTGCGCTGAGGGGGCGACTGCCGTCGGAGCAACTACTGCACTACCGTGAATATGACTCAGGGCTGGCCGGCCACCCGGAGAAGGAACTACTGGAATGCATCGACTTCTCAAGTGGACGACTCGGCCACGCTGCAGGGCACGCTAACGGCGTCGCATTTGCAAATCCAGGAAGTGCGGTAGTGATGTTCGGCTCCGACGGCTCACAAATGGAGGGCAACAACGGCGAGGCGGCGCGACTGGCAGTCGCCAACGACCTCAACGTCAAGTGGATTATCGATGACAATAACGTCACGATAGCTGGCTACCCCGACCGCTACCTTCCGGGGTTCGACTTGGAGCGCACTCTTGGGGGCCACGGCTTCGCTATATTCACGGCCGACGGCGAGGATTCGCGGGCATTGCTAGCCGCTATCGTCAGCGCGCTGCAGCAGGACGGCCCGGCGGCGGTGCTTTGCCGCCGGAGCATGGGACCTGGCATCCCACAGCTTGAGGGGACACCGCAATTGCACGACGTCATCACGCTCGCTGCAGCGCGCGAGTACCTCGCTGCGCGCAGTCACAACACAGCGCTGATGTGTCTTGATAAAATCGAGGAGAGAGATGCGCCCGTTCCCCCAGCGAAGCTGCTCGGCAGCGGTGCATCCGGCGCATGTCGCAAGCAATTCGGACTTTCACTCGCTGCCATCCTGAAAGGACTGTCGCCTGCAGACCGGCAGCGCGTTCGGGCCTTCGATTCAGACTTAGAAGGGTCGGTGGGCCTCACACAGATTCGTGAGCAATTTCCAGAGTGTTTCACCAGTGGTGGGGTGCAAGAGCGCGGCAACTTCCTTGCAGCGGCGGGATTCGGCTCGCAGTCGGACCACCAAGGCATTTTCGCCACTTTCTCCGCCTTCCTAGAAATGGTAATTTCCGAAATCACTATGTCGCGACTCAACGAGTGTGACCTGCTCTGTCACTTCTCGCATGCTGGGGTTGACGCGATGTCCGACAACACATGTCACTTCGGACTCAACAACTTCTTCGCTGACAACTACGTATCCGAGGGCGCACAGACCGGGCTTTACTTCCCCGCCGATGTGCACCAGATGGACGCCGTCATCAAGCACATTTTCACCAAAGGAGGTATGCGATTCGTGTTCTCAAACCGCTCTAAATTGCCAGAAATCCTCACTGAAGAAGGCAACCCGCTCCACGCTGGCGACTACCAATTCGAGCCGGGGTGCGATGAGATAGTACGGGAAGGTGATGCCGGCTGGATTGTGAGCTTTGGCGATATGCTACATCGCTGCCTACACGTGGTAGAAATATTGCGCACTGAGGGGATCTCGGTAGGCTTGGTGAACAAGCCCACTCTAAATACAGTAGATGAGGATACTATTGCCCGACTCGGTACTTCTCCTTTTATACTAGTCGTCGAGAGTCTCAACCAGCGCACCGGGCTCGGCATTCGCTACGGTACCTGGCTGCTAGAGCGTGGACTGACGCCCCGTTATGCCCATATGGGTACTACACGGCCAGGCAATTGCGGGCAAGCAGAACAAATTCCGCACCAGAGACTCGCGCCGGCAGATGTTGAGGCGAAAGTTCGTGCAATGCTAGCTCTTTGAACACAGATAGTGTCATATATTGCCTGCTGGGTACAGAAATGTGTTCGAGTCGGTTAAGGTTGCCGTAGCAATAGTGATTGCACTTTCGTTCTGCACGTCATTTACTTCCAGCTTGGCGGCTGAGATTCAGGGTGTTGAGACCGAAAATTCTGAACACCCATATCAATGGACGCATCGGCCTATACTTGAGCACTTCACTGGGCTTTCCTGTCCTCCTTGCATGAGTGGTGCGCATCCCGACGCAACACGACTCTGGGAGGAAGAGGGATACACAGAGGGGAACCCTTGGAACTACATAGAATTCCATGAACTGAACGGTGGCGGTGAGGATGATCTTATGACTGATGAGGCGCGGGATCGAATGAAATATTACCAGCCTGGTGTCTCCGGTACTCCCTCTCTGGACGCTGATGGTGGATATGTAGAGATGGGAGGCTCACACAGCGCGAATGCTCCGAGTGCAAATTATGAGGAAATGAAAAGCGCACTCCAAGATTCTGGAGAAAGGGACCAGATTAAGATGGTGAATCTTAAGGTCGCCTCCATTTATGACGGACAGCGATTTTCAGTCAGGGTAGATATAGAATACATTGAGAACAACGAAAATTTTGATCCAATGAGCATGGAATTGCCAGATGATACTCTCAACGGACGGCTTCACATTTTCATGATAGAGGATCATGTTACGGCTTGGAGTACCGTCAATGGTGCTGACGTAACCATGCACAATGTGTTCAGGGAATATGCTCTTGAGGGGAAAGATTTTGAACTTCAGCCCGGTGAATCTCTGAATGAAATTTATGCTGACTGGGTGGTCCCTACAACTATCGTTAGAGATGGAATAGAGGAACCTATTCGAGTCCCTATTAACCCCCGGAACGTGTACCCGGTTGCTGTTGTTTATGACATGGATGACAC
>UINC01001535.1_pt2 | contig 18296 bp, 20 predicted proteins | sample 5385821 | NCBI WGS metagenome assembly UINC01 (sample SAMEA4666929, study PRJEB26691) | marine metagenome | isolation source: Pacific Ocean | place: Pacific Ocean | collected 2011-10-13 | reverse complement strand
ACGCCACCAGGCCATGCGCGCATCACGTTGCTGCACGGTCTCGTCGTCGTAGGGGCCCTTGAAGGTCACTAGTGATTTAATCCTTCCCAAATCCATTTCGTTGTATGCCCAACCATTAGAAGCAAAGAGCAGTAGTGCTGATATTAGGATTAGTTTTTTCATACCTTAAAAATACTCCCTTTCCATGCTACTAGTCAATGATGTGGATCTGCAACAAATCACCATTGGTTGCACTTACAGTATTGTAAAACGTTTGTTGATTTAGACCTTTGTAGATACGTTTCTTTGTTCGATTGTTAGGTTATTTCTTCGCGTAAAACTTCGCGTGAACGTTGCAATATTCGGCAATATACGCGGAGTTTCGAAAAGTCTTATCTTCTGAAACCATTTACCAGTAAGGGTTTCATGGCGGAGAGAGAGGGATTCGAACCCTCGGTACGGAATTACCGTACACTTGCTTTCCAAGCAAGCTCCTTAAACCACTCGGACACCTCTCCTACTTTACTTTATTACTTACTAATTTGACATTATTGAGTCGTACTAACTGAGGGTGGACTATCTATACATGGCGATTTTTTCTGGGAGTTAACTCTAGGCGACGCTCTTGGGATTACTATCTTTTTTGAAGTCTGTAGCTCATCTAAACCACTAGGAACAGTAATATCATTACTTTCATAAGATTCCTGATATGGCTGAGGCTCATCACACGTTTCATTAATTGAACAGGCCGAGAAAAGAAACGGAATAACCATCACTAAAAAAATATTAATTTTTTGCATAGCTAAACCCTGTTTTAATTGAATATTGTATAATTATACTTAATACAGCAAGCCAATTTAAACATAACTGATCAAGATAATTCATGATTATCATATAGAGATAAAAAAAGTTCAATTCAAGTTAAAATAGGATAAAAATTATGAAGCCTTCAATAAATAAAAAATTACCTAATTTTGAATGCCCTGCTACAGGAGAACTAAATATTTCATTAAAAGATTATATAGGTAAAAAAGTAGTTCTATATTTTTATCCTAAAGATAATACCCCGGGGTGTACCGTAGAAAGTAAAGATTTTAGAGATTTACATCCTGAATTTGAGCAAGAAAATACCATTATACTTGGAGTTTCAAGAGATAATTTAAACTCTCATGAAAAATTCAAGAAAAAATTTAACTTTCCATTTGAACTTTTGTCAGATACAGAAGAATCATTATGCAAGAAATTTGATGTTATTAAAGAAAAAAATCTTTATGGTAGAAAATATATGGGCATAGAAAGAAGTACCTTTTTAATAGGTGAAGATGGAAAACTTAAAGCAGAATGGCGTAAGGTAAAAGTAAAAAATCATGCAACAGAAGTGTTGGAGAAAATCAGAAATTTATAATGATATATTTTTTAGAAAAGAATTATAATATACTGAAAAGTAAGAGTATTATTATCTGTTTTATCGTATTTTTTGGATTAGCACTTCAAGTTACTTACCTTACTGCTCAAGAAAATAATTTACCAGATATGGGTAGCCCTGCTGATGCAGTTCTTTCAAAAACTGAGGAAGCTAAAATTGGGCGAGCAATAATGCAACAAATTCGTGCAAGCGGAACATTCGTGGAAGATCCCCAGGTAAATGAATACATTAACGAGATTGGTCACCGTCTAAGCGCGCAAGCAAATAGTGGTGAATATAAATTCTCTTTTTTTGTAATTAATGATAACTCTATCAACGCTTTTGCACTTCCTGGTGGATACATAGGTGTACATACAGGATTACTTCTTGCAACAAGAAATGAAGATGAACTGGCCAGCGTGCTTGCACATGAAATTGCACATGTAACACAACGACATATTGCAAGAGCTGTACATGCTGGACAACGTCAAAGCATTCTTTCAACTGCAATAATGTTGGGAGCAATTATAGCGGGCGCGGCTGGAGCAGGTTCTGATGCAGTGCAAGGTGCGATGGCTGTTGCTCAAGGAGCTCAAGCTCAACAGCAAATCAATTTTACTCGAACTAATGAATATGAAGCGGATCGAATTGGTATATCAGCGCTTGCTCAAGCAGGTTTTAACCCTCACGGGATGGCCTCATTTTTTGAGGTAATTTCTAAAAAAACTGCTCTTTCTGCATCTAAAATACCAGAATTTTTAAAGACACATCCTATCACTAGTGCAAGAATTTCAGAGGCAAGAAATAGAGCTAAAGCATACTCAAATAGAATGCCGCAAGATACCCATAATTATGGAATTACAAAGTCTCGTCTTTTAGTATCTAGTCAAAGAACCATTGAAGACGCAATTGATCTATTTGAAACACAAAATTACCAAAATCAATCGGATGAAAAAAAATACGGTCGTGCATTAGCCTATCAAAGGGCGGGGCAACATAAAAAAGCTAACCAAATTTTTGAAGAACTACTTAATCGAGATCACAAAATCATTGCATACCATATTGGTTTAGCAGAATCCCAACTAAACCTTGAACTCATTAATGAAGCTAAAGATACATTCGATCGTGCTATGGAACTCTTTCCCCGGAACATTCCTCTTGTTATCCATTATGCTGAAGCATTATTACGACTTAATAACGCGCTACTTGCCCATGAAATACTTCTTGATTTACTAAATAACATCCCCCCTACTCCTGAACAAGTTAGGTTGATTTCTAGAGCGGCTATTGAAGCAGAGAATCCTGCTGAAGCTCATTATTATATGGCGGAATATCGTTTTATGATTGGCGATCTAATGGGTGGAGTTAATTTTCTTCAGAGGGCGCTGGCTCTACCAAATATAGAGGAAATACAGCGAATCAGATTTGAAGCTAGAATTGATTTTGTAAAAGAATTTATGTCAAAAGACCAATTAAAGCAGATGGGACGAAATAACCCTTCTAAAGATAGATCATAAAACCACGAATATTTATCTCAAAAAGAATTGTTAGCTCAATCTTCCGTCTCCATAGAAACATCGTACTGCCCATAATGCGCTAAGCCGTTTAGTCGTGCTCTCTTTAATAACGCCTCTTGCCCAGAGGAGAAATTATCTTCGTTACCTTGCCAAGCAGATAATGTTGGGGCCTGTAGAGCGCGGCCATATGAGAATGATAATTCCCAAGGTAGATCACCAACTTTATTCATAAGATCCAAATGCTCAGTTGCTTCTTCTGCTGTCTGACCTCCCGATAAAAAAGCAATCCCTGGAACTTCTTTTGGAACATGTGACATCAGACAACGGAGGGTTAGCTCTGCGACCTCGCTTGGATCTGCTCTATTTAATGCTTCACTACCTGAAATTACCATATTCGGTTTTAGGACAATACCTTCTAGCGCTACACCATGATCTGAAAGTTCAGAAAACACAACATCTAGAACGTCGGCAGTAACTTCCTCGCAACGAGAGATATCGTGCGTACCATCCATAAGAACCTCAGGCTCAACTATTGGCACGATATTAATTTCCTGACAAAGAGCAGCATATCTTGCTAAGGCATGAGCATTAGATTTTATACAAAAACCTGAAGGAACAGACTCACTAATATGGATTACGGCTCTCCACTTGGCAAATTTTGCTCCTAAATTTGAATACTCTGCTAAACGATCACGTAAACCATCCAAACCTTCAGTAACAGTTTCTCCTTCATATCCAGCAAGAGGTTTAGCGCCTGCATCTACCTTAATACCTGGAACAATACCTAGATCACTTAGATACTTAGGAAAAAGAATATCTTCAGTAGTACTTTGTCTTAAAGTTTCATCGAATAAAATAACGCCGCCAATATACTGATTTAATCCTTCAGTTGTGAAGAGCATTTCACGATAACGCTGACGAGTATCAAATGTTGATTCAGCGCCTATAGTATCGAATCTTTTTTTAATTGTGGGAGTGCTTTCATCGGCAGCTAGAATCCCTTTACCATTTGAAACCATGGCTTTTGCTATTGAGTTTAACTCACTAACGTTCATGCATTTTCTCCATAATATTATTCTTGACCATGCTAAGTCTTAATGATCACTATAAACATAACAATATTCTATTACTTCCTCCCTATTAGTTGAAAGAATTTTATTTCAATTTGGATAAAATACTAGCTACTTAAATAAAATAGGACTAAAATAGTCCTATTTAAACTTATTATAAAATTATGTTACGAATTAGAAAATTAACTGATTATGGAATTTTTGTTTTGGCCCATCTTGCCAATGGGAAAGATACAGTTATGAGCGCTTCACAAATAGCCTCTAGGACAGGTTTAAACTTACCCACTGTTAGCAAACTTCTAAAAACATTAAGTAAAGCTAAACTGGTTACATCAATCAGAGGTTCCCAAGGAGGTTACTCGCTAGCTAAAAAATCTTCGACTATAAGTGCTGCAGAAATCATTGATGCTTTTGAAGGTCCTGTTGCTATTACTGAGTGTAGCGCTTCTTACCATTCGTGTAGCTTGGAGTCTCAATGTGGTGTTGGAGAAGCATGGCAAAAAATTAATCGGGCTATTCGTAATACTCTCGAAAACATCAGTTTGACTGACCTTAGAAGTGGTCAAAATAGAAAAACATCTATTAAATTCTCTGGAATACCAATAAATATTAAGGCTCACTAAATGGCAAAGAGTAATAAAGAAATTGATGAATTTATCAATCGTACCTACGAACATGGCTTCATCACTGATATTGAATCAGATAGTTTCCCTCCAGGGCTTAATGAAAAAATAGTAGAGGGAATTTCAATTAGAAAAAATGAACCTGACTTTATGCTTAAATGGCGCCTTAAAGCTTACAAAAACTGGCTTACTTTAGACGAACCGACTTGGTCACATGTTCGTTACAAACCAATTGATTATCAAAATATCTCATACTTTTCTGCGCCAAAATCAGATGATGAAAAACCAAAAAGTCTTGATGAAGTTGATCCAAAATTACTGGAAACCTACGAAAAACTAGGAATACCTTTGCATGAACATGCAAAACTTGCAGGGGTTGCTGTTGATGCTGTTTTTGACAGTGTTTCAGTTGCGACAACCTTTAAGAAGAAATTATCAGAGGCTGGTGTTATTTTTTGCCCATTTTCCGAAGCTGTAGTGAAACATCCAGAATTAATAAAAAAATACCTAGGAAGCGTTGTACCTTACAGGGATAACTTTTTTGCAGCTTTAAATTCGGCAGTTTTTAGTGATGGATCTTTTGTCTATATCCCAAAGGGCGTCAGATGCCCGATGGAACTATCAACTTACTTCAGAATTAATGCTGCAAATACAGGTCAATTTGAACGAACGCTAATTATTGCTGATGAAGGGAGTTATGTAAGCTACCTTGAAGGCTGTACAGCGCCCATGAGAGATGAAAACCAACTCCATGCAGCAGTGGTAGAGTTGGTTGCCCTAAAAGATGCAGAAATTAAATACTCAACTGTACAAAACTGGTACCCAGGTGATGCTTCAGGAAAAGGAGGAATCTATAATTTTGTGACGAAAAGAGGAGATTGCAGAGGAGATAACTCAAAAATATCTTGGGCTCAAGTTGAAACTGGTTCTGCTATAACGTGGAAATATCCAAGCTGTGTTTTACGTGGTAATAATACGGTTGGTGAATTTTATTCAGTAGCTGTAACCAACAATTTTCAGCAAGCTGATACTGGCACCAAAATGATTCATATTGGCAAAAATTCTAAAAGCACGATAATTTCTAAAGGAGTTTCAGCCGGTTCTGCACAAAATACATATCGAGGTTTAGTTCGCGCATACCCTCAGGCAACAAATGCCCGTAACTACACACAATGCGATTCGTTACTTATTGGAAAGAAATGTGGAGCTCATACTGTACCTTATATCGAATCAAAAAATCCTAATACCACAATAGAACATGAAGCTACAACATCAAAGATAGCAGATGAGCAATTATTTTATTGCAAACAAAGAGGGATATCAGAAACAGATGCTGTAAATATGATAGTCAATGGATTTTGCAAGGAAGTCTTCAAAGAACTTCCTATGGAATTTGCTGTTGAAGCCCAAAACCTCGTAAATGTTAGCCTTGAAGGAGCAGTTGGATAAAAATGCTAAACATAAAAAATCTACAAGTAGAATTAGATAAAACTAAAATAATAAATGAACTCTCCTTAACAATTGGCGAGGGCGAAGTTCATGCGATTATGGGGCCCAATGGCTCAGGAAAAAGCACTCTTGCTCAAGTAATAGCAGGAAATCCTGACTATGAAGTAACTAAAGGTTCGATAACATACAAGAGAAAAAATCTTCTCGAAATGGAGCCTGAAGATAGAGCGTGTGAAGGAATATTTATGGGATTCCAGTATCCAGTTGAAATACCAGGATTAAATAATAGTTATTTATTAAAAGCGGCATTAAATGCAAAACTAAAATATCAAAAAAAAGATGAAATAGATGCATTTGAATTTTTAGAATTGGCTCGAAAAACAATAGAAAAACTAAATATAGATCCAAGCTTTCTTAATCGAAATGTAAATGAAGGTTTCTCAGGAGGAGAAAAAAAACGTAATGAAATATTACAAATGACAATACTTGAACCTAGTTTATCAATTTTAGATGAAACAGATTCTGGCTTAGACATTGATGCCCTTGTTTTAGTTGCTGAAGGTATTAATGCTGTCCGTCATCCAAAACGCTCTATTGTCCTTATCACCCATTATCAAAGACTACTAAATTATGTCAGACCTGACTATGTTCATATCTTGTCTGCAGGAAAAATTATCCATTCTGGAGACCATCATCTGGCGATTGAACTTGAAAAAAATGGTTATGAATGGATTCAGAATAAATATAAAAAAAATAGTCTTTGACATGACCATAAATAGCCTTAAATCAGTTCGTAAAACTGCTCTGAAAAAATTTCGACAATTCAGAATACCTTCCTCTGATCACGAAGAATGGAAATTTACAGATCCATCTCCTCTAATAGAATTAAGCAATACCTGGTTAAAAAAAGGAATTCCAAAAAATTCTCATAATACTAAAAACTTTTCAGAAGTTACCAAATATACTAAAAATATAGATGCGCATTGGATAGTGCTTGAAAATGGGATTATAAGGGAAGATTTTCTTTCACCATTTCAATCAATGAAGGATGCTGGCTTCACCGTTGAACGCTTTTCTGAATTAAGTGACAAATCATGTATCTATATCGATGACCCCATGGCCAGCCTAAATGCCGCCCTTCTTGATGATGGTTTATTAATTAATATTAAAAAAAATATAGAAATAGAAAAACCTATTGCCTTTCTATTATTCGATGAAACAACAAGTGCTAATCATATTTCTCAATCTAGAATAATAGTTAATGCTAACCAAAATTCAAAAGCAGAAATTATTGAATTGCAAATATCAAAAGGAGATTTAAAGAAATTTACAAATTCAATAATTCAAATTGAATTACTCGAGAATTCACAAATTGATTTTTTAAAAATTCAAGAAAGAAGTAACTGTCATATGCAACTTGAAAAAACTTTAGTGACAATTAAAAAAAATGCCGCTCTGAACTATACCTCCGTTGACATAGGTGGATCTTTAATAAGAAATGACGTTATAACTACAATGATTGATATCGATGGAAAAGCTCAAATAAATGGAGTCTATCTTTCAGAGAGTAATCAACATATTGATAATCATATAGTGGCAGATCATCAAATAGGAGAAACGAAAAGTATTATTAACTATAGGGGAATTATTGGAGAAAATTCACGTTGTATTTTTAACGGCAAAGCTATTGTCCAAAAAAATGCTGATGGCAGCGATGCACATCAATCTAATAAGAATATCCTTTTATCTGAAAATGCTGAGATTAATACGAAACCTGAGTTAGAAATTTTTGCAGACGACGTTAAATGCAGTCATGGCACTACAATTGGTCAAATCGATAAACAATTATTGTTTTACATGCAAACTAGAGGTATCAATCGTGCTGAGGCTAAACGTTTATTAACTAATTCATTTATTAATTTTATAACTAATAAAATTGAAATTAGCAGTGTAAAAAAATATTTAGAAAATATTTTAAAACAGAAATTTTTAAGATTAATTCATGAGATGTGAATATGAATAATCTAAAAACACAAAATAATGCACATAAGAATATCAATGCTTATCGCAATGATTTCCGATCATTGGATCAGAAAATTAATAATCATCCACTTGTTTATCTTGATACTGCCGCATCAAGCCAGGCTCCCATGGTTGTAATTGATGAAATTTCAAGATACTTAAAAGAAGACCATGCTAACGTTCACCGAGGCATACATACACTAAGCCATCGAGCAACAAATATTTATGAGAACGCTCGTAACCATATTTCAACATTTATTAACTCAGCTACAACCGATGAAATTGTTTTCACTCGAGGTACCACTGAATCAATTAACCTTGTGGCACAAAGTTTTTGTAGGCCAAATATAAAACCCGGTGATAAAATTCTTATTACCCACCTTGAACATCACTCAAATATAGTCCCCTGGCAGCTACTCTGTGATCAAACTAATGCAAAACTTGTCATTGCTCCCATGAATAAAAAAGGTGAGATTGAAATAGAAAAGCTTATCGATTTACTGGATGAAAAAGTTCGAATCTTATCCATTGCCCATGTGTCGAATGCACTTGGGTCAATTTTACCTATCAATCAAATCATAAAAAAAGCTCACCAATTAAATATTCCAGTTTTAATTGATGGTGCTCAAGCAATTCCGCATACAAAAATAGATGTACAGAAAATAGATGCTGACTTTTATGTATTTTCAAGCCATAAAATGTATGGTCCAACTGGGATTGGTGTTCTTTATGGAAAAGAAGCACTATTAGAAAAGATGCCTCCTTACCAGGGAGGTGGAGACATGATACTTGAAGTGCGTTTCTCTGGCACTACATTCAATAAATTGCCTTTTAAGTTTGAAGCTGGAACGCCGAATATTTCAGGAGCTGCTGGTTTTGGAAAAGCAGTAAAATATGTTTGTGATATTGGTTTGGATAAAATCCAAGCTCATGAAGAAAAATTGCATTCATATTTGGTTAATAATTTAAAAAAAATAGAGGGTATTTCTCTTATAGGTACGGCCGCCAAAAAATCATGCTTGCAATCATTTCTTATAAAAGATATACACCCGCATGATGTTGGAAGTATCTTAGACAATGAAGGAGTAGCAATTCGAACTGGGCACCACTGCGCTATGCCTGTCATGGACTTTTATGGAATATCTGGAACAGCTAGAGCATCGTTAGGCCTTTATAACAATGAAGATGATATTGATCGTTTAATTGCAGCCATAAGAAAAACAAAAAAAATTTTTAAAATATGACTAACAATAATATCTACACTGACAATCTCCAAGAGCTTTATAGAGAATTAATTCTAGACCATGCTAGAGCTCCTCATAATTTTAGTAAAATGTCAGATGCCACTCATTCTGCCCAAGGAATTAATCCTCTTTGCGGTGATAAATTAAATATATACCTCAACATTAATAATAAAAACGAAATAAAAAAAATATCTTTTGAAGGTATTGGATGTGCAATCTCTATTGCATCGGCTTCTTTGTTAACTGATATGATGAATGAAAAAAATACAAATGAGGCATTAAAGTTTTCTGATATATTTCTCTCCTACCTTACAGGTAGAGAGCAAGAAGAAAATCCAAACAAGAAAATAGATATTGGCAAATTAATGGCTTTAGGTGGGGTTAAACGATTCCCTTCAAGAGTAAAGTGCGCAACACTTTCTTGGCATGCATTGAAAGCAGCAATTAACAGCGATGATTTGGTTTCAACGGAATAAATTATATGTTTGGCCATGCAAATGAACCAGTAACTCTAAGCCGTGATGTAGAGGCAGTGATTATCCCTGCTGGTGAAAAATTAATACTCAAAAAGGGTACTCCAGGTTTTATTGCCCAATCACTCGGCGGAAGCTTTACAATCTATATTGAAGGAAATCTATTTCGTATTTCTGGCTCTGATGCTGATGCATTAGGAAAAGAAGTAGAGCTCCCACCATCTATCCCCTCAAATGCAACCAGTAAAGATTTTGAAAAAGTAGTTTGGGATCAATTAAAAACTTGCTACGACCCAGAAATCCCGATAAATATAGTTGATTTAGGTCTTATTTATAGATGTGATATAGATGTAAATAAAAATGGAAATCGTGTAATTAACATTGATATGACTCTTACAGCACCTGGATGCGGTATGGGTGAAATCTTAGTTCAAGATGCGAAAGAAAAAATAGCCGTAATTCCGACTGTTGAAAAAGTTAATGTTGAACTTACTTTTGATCCTCCCTGGAATCAAAACATGATGTCAGATGAAGCGCGACTGCAAACAGGATTAATGTAGTTAAAACAATATGAAGAACTTAACTATAGTTCGTCATGCTGAATCAGCGCTGCAAGATGCACAATACCTCGATAAAAATCGGCCATTAACAGAAAATGGAAGAAACGACGCGTTACTTATAAGCCAAAGAATAAGAGATGCTGGAATAAAACCTTCAAAAATATTGTCTAGCTCAGCAACCAGAGCATGGGAAACTGCATTGATTATAGCTAAAACAATACAATACAGTGAGAATTTATTAATTAAAGATGACCGGCTTTATCTTGCCGATATCCATAACCTTGTACGTATTATTGAAGAACAAAACAAAGACGTTAACAATTTAATGATTATTGGTCACAATCCAGGACTTATTGAATTAATTAACCTGCTATCTATAAAAAAAATCGCAAACCTGTCAACCAGTGGTACTGTCTCTTTAAACATAAATACAGATGATTGGAGCCTTATAACACTAACGAACAAAAACAGTGAGCATAGATTCCTTTTGGATCATTAAACCGCAATAATGATGATGAAATGGATTCAAAGAAACCAATAACATTATCCAAAGGTGAATGGCGGCCCTTCAAAAAGGATAAATCGAAGCCAAAATGATTGAGTCCACTCAAAAAATCAATTGTAAACTGTTCTGAAGGAGTCAATTCTTTATCAAAATATTTTTGCCCATAACCTTCTTCAATACCAGCCAACTTAGCAGCTTCTATAATTGATTCTTCCAAATCACCAATTTGATCAATTAACCCCATAGTTAGTGCATTATTACCTGTCCAAATCTGACCTTGCGCTATAGTATCCACATCCCCTTTATCCATCCTTCGATATTTTGCAACTTTCGTTATGAAATTATCATATCCCTGATCAACTATTTTCTGGAATAAAATCTTTGAATCTTGAGACATTTTATGATCAAGACGAAATTCTCTAGACCATGGTGATGTACCTACTCCATCTGCCCCTATGCCGATAGCATCAAAAGATCTCTGAAATGTAGGTAACATACCAAAAATGCCTATTGAACCCGTAATTGTAGTCTCCCTTGCAAGAATTTTATCTGCAGCCATGGCAATCCAATAACCACCTGACGCAGCAAGACTACTCATTGAGGCAACAACAGGCTTTCCTGCTGTTTGTAGGGCTACAATTTCGTTTAAAATTTGATCTGATGCAAAAGCACTCCCCCCCGGACTATCAATACGGAGAACAACAGCTTGCACAGTTTTATCCTGGCGAGCATCTAAAAGAAGCCTGGCCGTGGACTTTCCACCAATAGTTCCTGGAGGTTGGGTTCCATGTAATATTTCACCTGAAGCAATAATAATGGCAATATTTTTTTCCTGATTTTCAGATATTCTTAAAGATTGAGATTTACTTAAATAATCAATTAGCATGATCGATTGATACCCTCTTTCATTTTGAATATCCGTTCCTGAAAAAGATGTCATTTTTTTATGAAATTCAATTTCAGTTATAAGGTCGTCGACAAATTCGTATTTTTTGGCTAATTGTGCAAAATCTGCATTCTCTTCTTCAATATATTTCAATAAGTTTTGAGAAAAATTTGTCAGTGAATTTTCAGATAACGATCGGTTCTCTAAAATATCATTCTCATATTTTTTCCAAAGTTCATTTAATATTTTCAGACGAGATGAGCGATCTTCTTCAGACATGTCATTACGAATAAATGGCTCAACAGCAGATTTATGAGTTCCAACTCGAAAAACATTCCAATCAATTTTTAATTTTTCTATGAGATTTTTGTAATAGTTCACATATGAACCAAATCCTTGAAACATAATAATTCCATTGGGATCCATATAAATTTTGTTTGCATGAGCAGCCAAATAATAAGCGTTTTGGTTATAATAATTAGCGAAAGCAAAAACAGGCTTTGATGTTTTACGAAATTCTTTTATTGCAACAGCAATACGCTCAAGTTTTGAATTCATTATGGAATTAGCTAAACCATCCAATTCAAAAACAACAGAATTTATACGAGGGTCATTTTTAGCAAGTTCTAAAGAATCAATGATGTCTTGCACTAAAATTTGTTGAGACTCATCGCCTAATATTTCTGACAGCGCACGATCGTAAGGATCTCCTTCATATTGTTCTACAAGATTACCAATCGGTGCAATCACTAGTGAGGAATTATCCTTAATAATCATAATCTTATTAGATAATCCTCCAATAATAAATAAGAAAATAAACATAAGAAAAAATAAGTGTAGCAATTTTCTAAATCCATCTAGACCCAACAATAATTTAGAAAAAAAAGTTTTTATTTTATTTTTAATGCTCAACTTAATACTCTCCTATTGATCACACTATATCTTAAAAAAAAGCTAATCTGGAAGTAATACTAAAGAAAGACTCGGTAAGAATGTAATAATTATAACAGTTATAAAAAGAATAACTAAAAACGGAAATGTTGCCTTATAAACATCTAAAATTGGTTTTTTAAAACGATAGCTAGCAATAAAAAGATTTAACCCGACAGGTGGCGTTAAGTACCCAAGTTGCATAGCTGCTAAAAAGATTATTCCAAGGTGAATTTCATTTATACCATATTGAACTGCTATAGGAATAATAATAGGAACAACAAGAACAATGGCTGAAAAAATATCAAGAATAGCCCCAAGAATTAATAAGAAGAATAATAATAGAACTAAAAAGTGATTTTTGTCGGATACAACATCGGTAATATAGGATAACAACTTCTCAGGTACTCCGGTATCAATCATGTAATTGGTTGAAGCGAGAGATACGGCTAAAATAATTAACACTCCTCCGACAAGTATCATTGAGTCGCTCATAATACGTGCTAATGAACGGATTTTAATTTCCCTTAATATCAATACTTCTACTATTAAAACATACAACGCTGTTACGGCAGCAGCTTCAGAAACTGCGAAATAACCTGAATATATTCCGCCTAAAACAATAAAAGGCAAAGGAATCTCCCAAATTGACTCCCGAAAAGAACTAATCAACTCCTTTGCACTAAAAGGTTTTAAGGTTCTTTTGTTTTCCTTACATACCCATAAACTATATCCAGACAGAAAAACTAGCATTAGCAAACCAGGTAAAATTCCTGATCGGAAAAGATTATCTATTGATACACCTGCGATAACGCCATAAAGGATAAGCGGTAGAGATGGAGCAAATAATAAACCGAGACTACCTGAAGTTGTGATTAATCCTAAATTAAAGTTTTCTTCGTAGCCATCCTGCCGAAGCGCGGGATATAGAAAGGCTCCTAAAGCAATTATTGTAACTCCTGAAGCCCCTGTAAAAGCAGTGAAAAAAGCACAAGCCGCAAGGCAAACTAAAGCCAATCCCCCTGGCATCCAACCTAAAATTGCATTGGTAATTCTAACCAGTCTCTTTGGTGCTCCACTTTCGCTAAGTAAATATCCTGCAAATGTAAATAAGGGTATCGCTGACAAAAATGGCATATTGGCAATCCCAAGAATCTCAATTGGTAAAGCCATTAAATCTATCCCTTCTTGTTGATATCCAAGCATGGCGCTAGCAGCTATAACTGCAAATAAAGGGGCACCAAAAATACCCAATATGAGAAGAATAATTGGAAATAAAATCATAATTTTTTCAGTTTATATATCTTAAATATCTGATGACAAAAAGATAAAAAGAACCGGTAAGACATAACCAAAAATGCAAATGGTAATACGAGATATATTATCCATGCAGGTATATTGACCAAAACAGTTTCTTGAAATTCTATAGATAGACGTATAAAACGATATGCTTGCCATGAAACTAATCCACATATGATTGAAGAAAAGAGATCAATAACGATACGAATAAAAGGAAAATAATCCTTAGGAATGAAATGTGATACTAAATCTATACGGAGATGACGATCACTGCTTACCGCTGAAATAGAAGCAATGAGCGAAATCCAAAGAACTAAAAATTTAATTAATTCATCGGCCCATACAAAGCCTGAACTAAAAAAAATGCGAAGAATTATTTGGCTTATTGCGAGAAAAATCATCAGGCAAAATAAAATAGCCAAGATAGTATTCTCGATTGAAATACTCCACTTTTTTATTCGCTCTAACATTATGCTAAAAATGGTGTTTTTGGTTTTGCCGGTACTGTTCTATAAGAATTTGAATTTCATCGAATAATTTCTTGGAAAACATGCCTTCTTCAGCCATCTTTTGATTAACAAGTAATGCTGATTTCCTTATATCCTCAATTTCATCCGGAATTGCATCCACTTCTTCAATACCTACATTAAAGAGTGCATTTATCGCGTCTGTTGTATCTTTATTGTTTGATGCATCTACTAATGCATATGTCTCTCTTAGAATCTTAGATAGTACGTTTTTATCTTCAGCGCTTATTTTATTCATAATTTTATTATCAATTGCCATAAATCCCATAGCATATAAAACAGGTACTCTTGTAATATATTTTATTTTTGTGTGCCACTGTAGGGCTAAAGCAACAACTGGAGGAATTGATACAATATCAATCAAGCCTGTTTGGAGCGCAGTAAGAACATCGGTAAGGACTAATGGTACTGGAACTAAATTGAGAGCCTTCATTGTTTGATAGCTAATCAAATCACCTTGTGGTATCCATATTTTTTTATTTCTCATGTCAGAATACCTTATGACTGGTCTGTTAGACATAATGTATGCAAAACCGCCGCCAGCGAAGCCAAATATTTCAAAACCAAGTTCATTAAAGCCTTCTTCCATTTTTTTATCTAGGACTTCTCTAACAAAATTAACTTCATCTATACTTTTAAATAGGAATGGAAGTCCAATAATATTTACATCAGGATATCTTTCTTGAAAATCTGTTGGAGTAAAAGTACCTCCATGAAGTTGGCCTATCTTTATTTTTTGCAAAACTTTTTTTTCATTGCCTTGGGAACCTCCCCAATAAAACTTAAGTTTTACTCGATTATCAGTTAACTCACTTATTTCTGCTGCTGCTGACTGAAAATGAGTTGCCCAGGCTGTATTCTGTGGTGCAAGTGTGGCAATCTTAATCAAGGTTTGCGAGAAAGATGATTTACTAAATAGAATTGCTAAAAAAACTAAAGAAAAAATTAACTTTCGCATCTAAAATCTCTCATTCAGAAACTTGCATTGATAAAAGATAAACCTTAGAAATAATCATCGGCTGAAGATAATAATTCCTTAGCTTCCCTTTGTGCTAGAACGTTTGTTAATGTGTAGCCTAAAACTCTAGGATTTGCAGAAACTACATCATTCAATAGCCTATCATGCAGCTTTCGATCATAAAGTGGGCGAGCATATCCTCGAGCATACTCAACTTTTGTGCTTAAGTTTTTTCCCGAACTTATTTTTATTGCGTTCTCAAAATATTGCTTACCCTTTTCTTGTTCCCCACCAAGAGCGGGAGGTCTCAGGGTAACGAGAATTCCAAGATAAGTATAAATTGTATCAATATCTTCCCCCCCTATTTCAATATATTTTTTTAGTAACGCTTCTATATATGGTAATTGAGCAATAGCATTCCAATCACTGCTGTGTGCACGTACATAAGCTAATGAAGCGACGCCATACGAAAAAATCATTCTAGAGTGCTTTGCATTTAAATCAGTTAAGGTTGCTTCATAATCCATGTAGTCCATCCCTTGCCAATTACACGAGGGTGTATACGAAATACATAAGGCTTTGTTACCATATTCAAGCGCACGTTGTGTTAATCGAGATGCCCTTTCAACATCTGAAGAAAATACACTACCATACGAAGCATAAATACTTGCTGCCACGGATAATAGAACTGGGTTATTGGGGTTTCCTTCTATAAAACTATCCAACAGTAACATATAGGCAGGAGCACCATCCCTTACAACTTCTGGATCATGTTGATTTTGAACAGCTGCCATTAAATTATCAGAAAAATCGCTTACAACAGAGGAAAAAAGAACAGTACAACCAGAAAAAAATGGGATTACTGATATTAATAAAACCAGCATAAACTTCCGCAATATTTTTTCTCTAAGAAATATGCTCATTAATTATTAACCATTATGTGTTTAAGTAATTTTAACGTAATAATTTTAAAAAGAAGCAATATTGCATTCGATAACAAAATCGAAAAATAAATTTCTAAGCGCTAAATTTTTTCTTTTATCCTTGCAGATCTACCACTCCTCTCACGCAAATAGTACAACTTTGCCTTACGAACATCACCCTTGCGTTTAACTTTAATTTCATTAACGACAGGGCTATAGGTTTGAAAAACCCTTTCAACACCCTCTCCGTGTGATATTTTACGTACTGTAAATGAAGAATTTAATCCACGGTTACGTTTTGCGATAACGACTCCCTCATAAGCTTGTAATCGCTCACGTTTTCCTTCTTTTACTTTAACCTGAACAATAACAGTATCCCCAGGTGAAAATTCTGGGATTTCTTTTTTCATTTGCTCTTTATTTAGAACATCAATCAAATTACTCATTTTTTCATACCTAGTTATATCTATATCAGAAAGAACTATAAACTATTGATCATATAAAAGATGGTTTTTCAAATATTCTTCTATCATTGTCTTTTGTTCTTCATTTAGATTTAGTTTTTTTATAAGATCTGGCCTACGTAAGTAAGTTCTTCCTATAGCTTGCTCTGCTCTCCACTTAATTATACGCTCATGATCACCTGATAGCAGTACTTCTGGAACAGATTGTCCATCAATTTCTTTTGGCCTAGTATAGTGGGGAGTATCAAAAATACCACTCATAAATGAATCATGTTTCGCAGATGATTCATCACCGAGTACTCCAGGAATTAAACGTACAACCGCATCTATAACTGCTAAAACTGGTATCTCCCCACCGCTTAAAACAAAATCACCAATTGATAGTTCTTCATCAACAAATGATTCTATAATCCGTTCATCAATACCTTCATATCGTCCTGAAATTAAAATAAAACCTGGCAATCTAGAAAAGCGTTTTGCTGCCTCCTGATCAAATAATTTACCTTGGGGCCCTAAACATATAACTGGACAAGTATCTGATAAACCCTCTTTTGCGCTCTTTATAGCTAAAGATAATGGTTCATATTTCATAACCATACCAGGTCCACCTCCATAGGGCCGATCATCAATAGTCCGATGTGTATCTTTTGAAAAATCCCTAGGATTTATATACTTGAAAGATAGTAGATGATTTTTCTTTGCTCTTCCTAAAACTCCATATTGGAGAACATCTTCTATCATTTTCGGGAAGAGACTAATAATTCTTATATTCATGATATTAATCCCATTGCCAATCTACTTTAATTTCACTCTCAGAAAGATTTACATCTAGAATCACGTTACCAAAAACAAAAGGAATTAATATCTCTTTTTCTTCATTTTCTTCTTGAACCACCAGCACGTCATTAGCTCCAGTTTTTAATATATACGATACCTTCCCCAAAAGTTTTCCGGTGCTATCAATTACCTTAAGACCTTCTAGATCAGCCCAGTAATATTGATCACCTTCGAGTGTAGGTAATTTTTCTCTAAAAATACCTATCTTTAAACCAATAAAGTCTTCTGCTATTTCACGATCATCAATCCCTTCAATCTTAACTATTATCTTTTTTCCATGTTTCTTAGCTTCGCTTATTAGGATGTTCTCCCAATATCCATGTTTGTATATTAGAAATTTCTTATAATTTAATATCGCAGTTTGTGGATCGGTATAAGAAAAAATTTTTAGCCATCCTTTCACGCCGTAATGGCCAGTTATCTTTGCTAGGATAACTGGTTCATTCAACTTTTCTTCACTTTGAGTCATCTGCCCCAAATCTTACACGAACATAAAATATATAAAATTATTCTTTTTTTATTTTAGCTGATTCAGGTTCAGAGTCAGTTTTGGTCTCAGCTGCTGGTTCTTCTTCTGCTGATTCAGGTTCAGAGTCAGTTTTGGTCTCAGCTGCTGGTTCTTCTT
>UINC01001689.1_pt1 | contig 18406 bp, 15 predicted proteins | sample 5385821 | NCBI WGS metagenome assembly UINC01 (sample SAMEA4666929, study PRJEB26691) | marine metagenome | isolation source: Pacific Ocean | place: Pacific Ocean | collected 2011-10-13 | reverse complement strand
TCCGTTCCTCCTGGCGATCATGAAATCATGTACTCCTACAGGATTCCATATTCTGAGGATTCCATATCCTTTACTAAGAAATGGAGATACGGTGCTGCAGACCTTCGGCTTGTTGTCCCCGGTGGACTGTTTGATGTTACAACGGATCTAGGTATACCCGTTCAAGTTATGGACATAGGTGGCATAAACTACGATGTTCAGGAGGCAATAGATATCGGTCGGGGACAGGTTACTGAGGTGACATTGACTGGATTGCCTCGCCCCACATTTATCCAGAACTTTTATTATCGCTTGAACTCAGTACGCTATGAGTACACAGGCCTTGTAGGCTTAGCCTTAATATTAATCGCCTGTGCTACGTTAGGAACTTGGAGGACTCTCAGGTTTAGGAGACGTACCGAAAGCTGGTTTCCAGGATCCGACGAGCGTCAAGTTATCGAGGATCTGATTACAGAATTAAATATACGTCTTGAGGATGGGTCCATTACGATGCAAGAACATCGTCGCCGCCTTGACACTCTTTCGCGAAGACTAGGTGCCTTACCCGAAAGGTAAAACTTGAGGCATGGGAGTAGGTTGATCCAGGTCGGTCACTGACAGTTAATATCGCAAACTTCCCTTCCAATCTCCCGGCCATAAAAGAGCTCGTTCATGTAGTTATTGGTTGTCCTTGGGGATGCTTTTGAGGAACTCCCTGACCATAGGAAAAACGATGTCAGTGCGCCCGAAAGTGTACATGTGCTTAAGCCCGGGAAGGCTGATGAATCGTGCCGATGGGATCTCATGAACTGCTTCCAATGCAGAGTCGTGAGCAAGTGGGTCTGATCCTCCTGCGTACAGAAGGCATGGCACTTTTAGATCGGTAAGCTTGCTTGTAATATCGGCCCTGTCTATGTTCGACAGCGTTTTTGCTAAATATGCCTTAAGGTTCCCTTCGATTGCTTGCTTTCTGTAGGGATCCATCTCAGGACTGAGTTTGTCCATTGCCAGTGCGACTGCTTTTGGGCCTTCTTGAAACATTTTTATTCGGCGGATATCTGATTTCTTACCTACATCGGTTCTCGGTCCAGGGGTAGCAGAGGCGATGATGAATGATCGGAATCTGTCGGGAGCTATAACCGCTAGTTCCAAACCGGTTCTACCGCCCATGGAAAAGCCGAAGAAATGCGCAGAATCGATCCCCGCAGAACTCATAACTGAGAGAACATCCTCAGCCATAGTCTTATCATTGTAGTTGGGAACGTCATGAGGTTTATCACTGGCTCCATGTCCGCGGGCGTCCATGATAAGAAGCGTGTAGTCGGGCTTTAGTTCAGCAACATAGCCAAGATCGTACCAGCTAGTAGTATCCATCATGAATCCATGAGACAGGATCATTGGAGGGCCCTTTCCTTCGATCTCGTAATAGAGACGCGTATCTCCGTTCGATGCGTACGGCATATGTACTCCTGCTGAAGCTGAGAATGATTATGGGCTCTAATGTAGGATTAGGACAACATTCCAATCCTGATACCTCGTCCTGTCAGTTATGCCTTCCCAGTGAATTTCGCGTGGGATTTTGCCGTCTGCTCAACCAATCCATATGACTCGATTAGGTGTGTCTATCAGCGAGATAAGCTTCCTCAGTGAAACTGTCGCTAAGCAATTCCAAGGCCATTTGAGGATTACTTGTGAGTTGCAAAATGCCTTGCTCAATACCCTCTGGAATACTAGCTAAGTTGCATTAGAAGGTTATGATAATTACGTGCCAGCATGAGTTAAGTACTTTAAATTGAAAGAGATAAGTCCTTTACCCTCTATGCATAATTTCGGCACAGGTGGAATGGTCGCTGGATGATAGAGACAATAATACTTACAGGATCCTGCCCGAGATGCGGAACGGGAACATTGACTAATGATGAGGATATGTACGGGGTTCGCATTTTTTGCGTGATGTGTGGACATAATAGAGATCTAGGAAAATTCCCTCAGAAAGTTCGAAATATCAGAGAACTTGTTTTGGCTGTTCTCGAATATGATCGTCAACAACTGGCCAAGCAACGAGCGGCAACGTACCCGTATTCGGTCTATGGGTGACCCTTTCACATGACACGGTAAACGGAGAGAAAACCCTTTTACTAAGAGGACAACTTTCAGAAAGGAACTCTTTCTCTGGATCATTACGTCAAAGATCCCATTGGTAACTTCCCATACATGTATTGTGAAAATTGCGGAAAAGAATTTTCTAAGCGACAGAGGTACTGCACCAGCTGTGGGTTCGATACAAGTTATGGACCACAGGAATTGCCAACCGGGTCCACCGAATTTTTGCTAGAAGAACTGCATGCTATTTCCTACTCACTTACCAAGCTAAGACCTCTCGCCGACAGCGCGAGTATTCCCGCCGCTACGATCACGAAACACTTAACACGTCGACGTGAAGAAATCTTAGATAAATTTGCAAAAATGTTGGATGTAACAGAAGCGGTTGAAACTCCTGAGAGAGTGTCCTATCTTCGTGGCGCTGCAAGATTACTTATCGGTTCTGAGGAAGAAATAGATGAACTTCTTGGGGAAACTGTAACCGAGACTGATGCACGTAGAGATTCTTCTGATTTGACACCAACACGGGAAGGAATGGCAATCTGGGTAGCTGTGTTGTCCGAGAATACAATGGCGGCATTGCTCGGCCTAGGAGTGCTTCTGATCGCAGTAAGCTCCTTGGTTTTGCTGGTGACGTTATGGAGTGACTTCGGATGGTTGGTTAAACAGGCTTTTTTGTTGTCCCAGCTTGCCGCTTTTGTAGGGGTGGGACATATCGTGAAACAGCGGATGGGCCTGCATTATTCAGGGCTTGCGCTGATCAGCGTAGGGGCGCTCTGGGCTCTTTTTAGTAGTGGAACAGCTGCCTTTGAATTTATAGAGGCAGGGGGAGATATCAGAGTACCCGGCATAGGCCTTCCCCTTGATTTGCCGTCTCTGGGGTGGTTGATAATAACAGTACCTGCAGGAATAATATGGACTGGTCTCGCCTATAACTACAAAGGTCATGTTCTAACAAATGGCTCGGCCATATTGGTTCTGGCAAGTTTAGGTTTTTTAATTCCTTCTTTGGGCCTGGAGTGGCATTGGGGTCTTGGGGCTGTCGCTCTTGGATCGTCTGCAATCACCTACTTTTCAAACAGGCTCTCCCGACTCGGAATGAATGAAGCTGGCAAATATCTATTCTGGAGTTCGCAAGCCCTTTTGCTGATACTGCTATTTATTGCGTTGCAAGCCTGGGGTGTGGAAAGGGCGTCTCTTTATCCGGTGGGGGTTATTCTTGGGGCTGGAGCAATGACATCAGCTATCGTTCTCCATGAAAAATCGAGCCGGGCTTATCCCGCTTATACCTATTGCCTGCTACTGTTACCGTCTGCGGCGTTGATAACAGTGATACTTGAATGGAATGTAGTGCCAAAAGACTGGTTTGGTTTGCTACCTGCTTCGGTGTCACTCTTTTACGCTGCATTATGTACAAAATATCTAGCAACGTCACGCAGGGTTTCTATTGGAAGATTGGTAGATGACGACGCTTGGACCACACCGGTCTTTGTTTCTGCCGTTCTGGCCTGCGTGGCCGCCTGTTTATGGCCTGACTTTGACCAACTTTCCAAGGCTGTAACACTCTTAGTAGTCACGCCGCCGCTTTGGGTTACGTTGCGAAGCGGTAGATATGACGATCTGACGCTAGCAGCGGGAATTCCCATAGTCGGAAGTTTTCTCCTGTTATTGAACCTCGCGTCGGAACATTTGGGTCTCAGTAATATGAACACCGCGTGGATAGCATTTGGTGTATCGCTGCTTTCAGGAGGCATGTTTATATTTATTAACAAGCTCTCTAAAAAGGACTCCATGCCGTTTCTCTCTACAGCGGCCATTCTGTCGTTAGCATCCGTAACTATGTCGGGATGGGGTGATTGGGCTAACTGGGAAGGGCTATGTATGTCTCTTGTTTACGGCGCTATTGCAATAGTAACAACCCAATTTTCTAAAGGGATGATAGCGGCTGGGTCGGGCGTGTTCTGGATGTCGGTCGCCGGTGGATTTGCCATGGGTATGGTGGGATTCTACAGAGGAGAAAGGGCAGTGGGGTGGGCTGTTGAAGCTCTCATTCTTCTCTGGGGCTCCCAGGTTTTAGGAAAGGTGGAGGGAATTAAGAGATTTGAGCAGATTGAACTCTGGGCTAAGGTAATGAGATTTTCCTCTTTGAGGTTGTCGTGGTTTGCACTTGGGTACGTTATTTTCATGGCGGTCGGAGGGCTATTCAGTTCAGATGCTTTTGGTGAAACATAATGGTCAATTACAGCAATCACGTTATCAGTTGTCGGACTTGCCTACACAGGTATGTCATTTTTGGAGAGAAGCCACACTCTCGGCTATTTAGGTGTCGGATTACTACTTTTGGGTTGGATATTGCAGGGCGCTGACTGGGAGCTGGGCCAAGCTCAAGTGTATGCGATTCCTGCTGGGTTGTACCTCTTGGGGATAGCCTATGCCGAACGTCGCCGAAGGGAAGGAACCGGTCCAGAGACTCCCTACTATTACAATCAGCAAGTGGAGACTGAAGAAGGTATTCCAGCTAGCCCTTTCCTCGAAGTGCTCGCGGTATTGGTAATGGGCCTATCCTCTTTTATTCAGTCTACCTCCCAAGATCCCGAGTGGGTGTACGCGCTTTTGTTGGGAGTAGAGGGAATAGGGTTCATAGTGTGGGGAGCAACTACACGGTCAAAGGTGCTCATGATTTCCGGTATTTTGCTATTCGGTGTTGACGTGATCTATCAGGCGACGTCTCTTTTATCTTCCTTTGGGGGAGCGATAATCGCAGCTGTGATCGGTGTTGCTCTGCTTGTATTAGTTTTAGCAGCAGAAAGATTTCGGGCGAGATTGATGGAATTTGGCAATCGTTGGATCAAGGATTAACTTAACGGAACATACAATCTTTTTGATTCCACACGGACGAGATTGCCGAATCCTGGTGAGGGAAAGTGGCCAGATCCAAGCAACGCGTGTTCCCTCTCTATGAGATCCATAACCATAGCCCTAGATTTCGCTGACAGTTCCTTATCTCGATCCGGTGAGGGACTCCATTGGGTTTCTTGTGCCTGTGGTGGGATGTGGGCAGCGTCACCCATAATTACAGCCTTCTGCCCTTCGGAAGATATTAAAAGGCTCGAGTGCCCGGGAGTGTGACCAGGAGTGGGGAGTGTGGTGATCTCACTGGAAACTTCCGTCTCTCCATCAAAGAGATCTAGAATCCCTTTGTCCATCAGCGGCTGGACCTGCTCCTTTATGTATGAGAAGGCTTCCGAGTTTGATAGCCTCGTGAAAAGTGACCAGTCTTCTCTCGAAACCATGTAACGTGCCTTAGGAAAGGTAGGAATCCAACCAGACAGGGTGCTAGTCATGTTCGTGCCAACGTGATCTAGGTGGAGATGTGTAATGAAAACGGTGTCAATATCTTCGAGGGAGAATCCCGTTTCTTTGATTTCTGGTATCAGGGTCTCCCTCGTAGGTTGCTTGATCTGGTGATCGAGTTTACCCAGTCCTGTGTCGACCAGTACCGTGCTCTCATTGGTACTTATGATGAATGACCCAACGTTCATATCAAATTCCGACCCTTGGTAATCGCTGTACGATTTCCAGTCGTCGTGGGAAAGGCCGCTGAAGAAGGTGTCACGGGAAAATGTCATATTTCCATCGGACACTGAATATATATTGGCTTTGCCTACTTGTACGTGATTCATTGGATTTGCCTTAGCATGAGGCTTTCTTGGGTTTCGCAGTACTAATTTTTGTGATACTTGGGAATTATATGGTTACCGAGCATTTCCATCTGTTCGTGCGTCATTTCTGGCGGACAAGCTGGACGGAGGGCGAACTTGGTCGCACCTGCCTCAATGTACTTGTCGAGAAGGTCAGATAACACTTCTGGAGGCCCAAATGCATTCATATCGCGCATAGGAACGTCACTACGACGGCGAAGATTATACGGCTCTGCCATCTGCTCTGCTTCCCTGGGACTATCTGCAAAACAGTAGCTGAATATTGCTCCGTAATGGTCATCTTCTATGTGGTTGCCGTACTGTAGGGCCATCTCCTTGATTTTGGGGATACTATCTGCAACTTCTGCAGGCGGGGCTTGCGAAACTAACCAGCCGTCACCGAGCTTGGCAGTACGCTTCAAGGCTGGCTCACTGCGTCCGCCAAACCAGATGGGTGGCAAGGAACTCTGCACTGGTTTTGGTTGCACGGTTACTCCCCTTAATGTGAAATGCTTTCCTTGGTAGGAAACTTCATCCTGTGACCAGAGTAACCTCATTACCTCGACTGCCTCTTCGGTGCGGCTAACCCTGACTCGCTTTGATGTGCCACATGCTTCATATTCAGTCTCATCCTCTGTTCCAAGACCTACGGCAGGAAGGCAACGTCCTTCAGAGAGAAAATCGATCGTGGCTAATTCCTTGGCAAGGACAGTAGGATTCCTCAGTGGAAGGGCTATAACGCTTGTGCCAAACTTGAGTTTGGTGGTGCGGGAGGCGATGAATGACATGGCTACAACCGTTTCAAGAGATAGAAGAGGGGAAACGATACGGTCTGTGAACCAGATTGAATCAATGTCAAGAGATTCCATGCGGTCCGTGTACTCCCAAAGCATTTGAGGATCAGGTTCTGGAAATGGCCAGCCACCCATTGCGATCCCGATCCGAACTTTGTCGCCCATCATTGTCATCGTATCCCTCCTGAGCGATTCGGCCGCAAAAACTATTTAATGCTATACAGCCAACTGGTTGCACAGCTCCAGGAAACTCGTTGTTGTGAAATCAGGTTTGTAGTCAGACTCGTCGTAGGGTAGATCATATCGGTTCACATATGCACCCCGAAACCCGCTGTGTCTTGCGCCGAGTATATCGAAAGAGTGGGCTGCCACCATCATTATCTGCGAAGGTTCCAGCCCTAGTTTCTGTGATGCGAATCTATACACTGCGGGGTGTGGTTTAAACTGTCCGACTGACTGAGCCGATATAATTTCCTGGAACTCGATTCCAATCCGGTTATTGGCGAGATGCTCAAGATACCATTGCTCACCGTTCGAGAGCATAACTAATTTGTATCTCTTTCTGAGACGAGTGAGCCCATCTACTGCGTCTTGAAAAGGGGATAACTTTCGGTACGACTGCATGAATTCATCGATTTGATCGTAGGTGAATTCAATTTTTTGCGAACGCAATGTGTATATCAGCGCCTTGCGCTTTACGGCTAAATAACCGCTGTGACCTAGCATCAACAGGTTGTCCTGATACTGCTCTATGCGTTGCCTCTGCCGCCAGTGTGCCCAGATAGCTTCGCCTGTTATTGAAGGATCAGCGTTAATTCTGAGTAGCAATTCATTTAGTGGCGGTATAAGACTGCCCGCCAGATCAAGGACCGTACCGAATATATCGAATGTCAAGGTTGTGACCTTATCAATTGGGTTATCTATGGGTGAGTTCATTATTCTTGGTAAACCTACCTGTTACATATGATTAGTTGAATAATCGGATTTGACCTAGCAGAGAAGAAGGGTGCCGTGCAGAGTAGAAACCGGATCGAAACGCTGGTTTGGTGTCAAGCAATCAATCCTCGTTGTACGTCCAAAGACGATATGCGTACCAGGTGCCAGTAGCTACAGTGGCCAAAAGAACTCCCATATAGACAAATGGTGCCACATCGGGAGACGTAAGTGACGAAGCCACCATTCTCTGATTACGCACACCTTCCGGATTGGAAAGGAAAGTACCAATATAGCCGCCAAGCATGCCAGTAGTCGATGAAATGAGCAGAGTTACACCGTTTATTTTGTGGTCCGATTCCGGTTTGAAGAAACAAAGGAATGCAGCAAGGCCACAGCCAAGCCCCACTGATAAGGATAAGAACCACATGGGTGGGCTAACAGGCGGATTGAACATTAGAGTTCCTATGAGCGGAGTTGCTATAAGAAAGAAGGCTCCAATCACAAATCCTATGATAAGACTCAGCCCTGCCCGTATTGAGAGGGCTATGACCCTTTCCATAAGATATCTAACCCTTTCGGCACTTTATTTAACGGCGCCATTTACGTAATTCAAACTAATGGAATTATATCCGAAACCTGAGACAGCCTTGCAGAGGCCATCAACTCCCAACGAGAAATATACGCTACTTTGACTACCAATAATTCGTCTTATCCCACTTATGTATCCCTTTAGTTTGAGTCCCTTTGAATAAGGTTTCACGGTGTAATTGCCGAAAATTAATCCCCAGAGGAGGGTATCGGAACTGGACCTATTCCCATGGCAGATACCAGAGAGAGTACTTCCGCTCTGCGAGCCCCTTCAAGCGGTGGGTTCGGAAGGCGGCCACTTCCGCAATCAATTCCTAATCTCTCTGTGAGAACAGCCTTTGTTCCGCTGTGAACGCCGACTGTTCTCATAATATCGGTAAAACTGGAGGCCCTGTCCTGTGCGGCAATTGCCTGATCTATATCTCCAGATTGCCATGCCTTCCATATGTCTACCCAAAGCTCCGGGGCTGCGCAGGGTGGGCCATCGATGCAGCCCGCGGCACCAATCGTGAGTGCGGGAACCATCAGCATGCTGCTTCCGATGAAGCAATTCAAACCCATCTTCTTCCATTCGCGGACATTCGCAAAATTGACCGATGAATGTTTGAGCCCCGCTAGTTGAGGGACTTGATCCGCGATCTTCTTCATTAACTCGGGAGTTACTTCAACGCCTGTGGACTGCGGAAGGTTATAAACGTAGAAGGGAAGATCAGCGGCGGCGGCAACAGCTCTATAATGCGCGACGATAGCTTCATCACTCTGCCTGTAAAAAAAGGGTGGGACACAGCATATTGCTTCTGCACCGACACTAGCAGCATGCTCAGCCATTCCCGCCGCTCTTACAGTCGTAGGTGCACCCACATGCATTATGTTGCTTATCCTGCCTCTGTTGACATCAGCAGCTGCAGACACGATCCTCATATTCTCATCGTCATCTAGGAAAATACTTTCTCCAGTACCACCTGCCACCCAGAACCCACCAACGCCGGCCTGGATGTTAAATTCCATCACTTCTCTGAACGCGGCTTCATTGAATGTGCCGTCCGGGTACATTGGGGTAGTAATTGCTGGAAAAATCCCCTCAAATGGTGGCATAGTCATCTCCTTAAATACGCAAATACGCGAAAAAAAACTATCAAGAATTTCTCATCTACACCTGTGTGTATTTGGCCGATTTTAGCATGCATTGACGTCTTCAGATCAGTATTAGGAGGGCGATATAATTGCGCTCAGGCACAGACCGGTAAAAAATTGATGCTAAATTTAGTTCCTATGACTTGACTTAGGTGAAAAAAACGTGTTTGAATGTGCCACGCGTTTTTTCCACAAGGAAAGGCGAAGTTATGCTATGTTGGTCGAGGGACTGATTATATGTTGGTCTGAAGACCAGTTAATAGAAGGAGGATCACTTATGTGGCCTAATTGGTTAAATAAAACATTAGTTGTGGGCGTTGCCGCCGCTGCGTTGATCGCTGCTGGCATTGCTTGTAGCTCTTCAGATGATGATGCTGCACCTGCTGCTGCACCTGCTGCTGCACCTGCTGCTGCTGCACCTGCTGCTGCTGCACCTGCTGCTGCACCTGCTGCTGCACCTGCACCGGCTCCTAAGCCTGCTGCTGCACCGGCACCTGCTGCTGCTAAGCCTGCTGCTGCTGCACCGTCAGGAGGCCCGAAGGGCACACTTACAATAGCCGTTGGAGACATTAACTCTCCTAACGGTCTACCCAGGTTCTGTACGGCAGGGTGTTCTGAGACCATCTATCAGGTAGGTATCACAGACGTTCTGTTTAACTCCATCCTGAAGGACGGAGCAGTAACGACAGATCCCATGCTGGCATTGTCTTACGAGTTGGACCCGAGCCTTGAGTTCGGTACGTTCAAACTAAGAGAGGGTGTCCAGTTCCACGGTGGATATGGCGAGATGACGGCAAAGGATGTTGAGTTCTCATATAACGATGCGAACTCCGTCACGAACCCTGAGTCAATCCACGGTCAGGCCGGTGACTTCGCTCCTCTAATCCAGAGCATGGAAGCCGTAGATGACTATACGATCAAGCTGAACTACAGAAACTACGACTCACGTGGGGTTCTTCACAGGTTCAGCCGATTCTGGCAGACAGCCGGTATCGTAAGCACAAAAGTGTTTGACGAGGCTGGCGTTGAAGGGATGCAAGACATCTATATTGGTGTCGGCGCCTATGAGAATGAAGAGTGGACCCAGAATGAGAAGGTTGTCGGACACGCCTTCGCTGATTACTACGGCCACGACATTGGCCAGGGTCCGTTTACAGAGAAGGCGATATTCCTTGAGGTTCCAGAAGGAGCTTCGAGGCGAGCCATGCTTGAGACAGGTGAGGTCCAGATTGCCCAGGTATCGACCAAGGACTATCCTGGCCTTTCTGAGAAAGGTTTCAAAGCAGAAAAAGGTGGGTTCCACAACACCATCAGGCCGATCTCCATGGTAGGAAACTACTGGGAGGCCAATAATGCTCTGACTGGTGAGGCAATGGAACGAGACCGGGATACCTCCCTACCCTGGATAGGTAACCCATTTGAAAATGGTGATTATGACGAGTCCACACCTTCGATGGTCAGCTCACAGAAAGTTCGAGAGGCTTTTGCCTGGGCGATAGACAGGGAGGCTCTCGTAGAGAACCTTCTCGGTGGGCTTGGCTTTATAAACCATCAGCCATACCTCTCCATGAACAACCCCAACTACCAAGACGATTGGAGCTGGGGCACAGACTTCGCTAAGGCCAAGGCTCTGTTAGCCGACTCTGGCCACGGCGGCGGATTTGAGATGGATATGTGGGTCGGTACTGGTGAGCTAGGAGCAGAGATCGGCGAGTCCGTCGGAGCTGCCTGGCAGGAGAACCTGGGAGTCAAGGTCAACCTGATCAAGACTGCCTACTCCACCTATAGGCCTGGACTTGTTTCTCGCACGAACAAGACACCTGGTGTCTTCATCTGCGGTGACGAGAACCACTCCAACTTCCCGTATGACTGGGCCCACGGATTCGTGGTCAGCTCCTTCTCCGCTGGAGGATATGGAGTCGGTCAGGAAATACCGTATGCGACCAAGAGCTACTCGACCATGTCTGGTGAGCCAGACCTTGCAAAGCGTGAAGAGCTCGCTGCTGAGTTCTACACCCAAAACCGCAAGTGGGCGAACTGCATAGGCATCTTTGAGGAGCCACTCTGGCCCTTCTCCGGTCCGGATGTGGAGTCCTGGGACCAGAGGCCAATCGCCAATGGTAACGTCGGTGGTATTAACAACATCCGAACAGTTGTACTGAAGTAATTCAGGCTGGCCCTTAGAGGATACCTACTTAAAAAGGGTGTCTGGGCTGGCAAAATTGCAAATTGAAGATGTGCCACCGGGCCGCAGCCCGGTGGCACATCTTTGTGGAAATCAGGTGGAATCTAATGCAAAGAGCGGAAGTAATGATTGCTGCTTCTATGCGGAAGGTTTCACCCCAGAGTGTTCTCTCAGGCAAAAGCGATAGTCTAGGTTACCCTGGTTCTCAGCAGATCAGGTGTAGATGATTCAGCATTACTGGATCTGCGTCCATGGTGAATGGTTCGCACTGGAGAATCTTTTGAGAAACCTATAACATTGGGATTTATATTCGATAACGAGGGGAATCCGCTGGCTGAGGTGGTTATAGATCAAACAGCTGGCACCGAAAGACTCAACTGATGATTACTTTTCTGGTACGAAGAATAATATTTGGCTGCTTCGCTCTCATTGGCGCAACCTTCATAACCTTTGGGCTATCGAGAGCCGCTGGCGATCCTCGGTACTTGTATGCACAGGAGGGTGGATATGGGATTACGCCGGAGAGATGGGAGTCGCTTGGGGTGGAACTCGGTCTAGATAAGCCTATAGTCTGGCAGTACACAGTGTGGCTCGGCAATATTTTGAAGGGCAACTGGCAGGATAGTCTTCTCGACAGAAAGGACGTGTTTGGGAAGATAGTCGATCGACTTCCAGCGACACTGAAGTTCGCACTAACCTCCTATATTTTTGCCGGTGTGATTGGCATCCCTCTGGGGGTGCTTTCCGCTGTGAGCAGGGGTAGTTTCTGGGATTATGTTGGAAGGAGCTTTGCTCTCTTTGGGCAGGCGTTGCCAGTCTTTTGGGTTGGTATAATGCTTATTCTAATTTTCTCTGTGAAATTAAGATGGTTTCCTACCGGCACACTCGGGGAAGGGTTTTTTGACTGGAAGTACTATGTCATGCCGACGGTAACGTTAGGCTGGATTGCGGCGGCGACTTATCTGCGGCTTGTAAGGTCTTCTATGCTTGAGATACTTGATTCAGAGTTTATCAAGCTGGCGAGGGCAAAAGGTGTCAGTTCCCGCACGCTAATCTGGAAACACGGATTTCGCAATGCGCTGATCGCTCCGCTTACTTTTTCCAGCCTTCTCCTCACGGCATTCATCACAGGGGCTGTAGTGACTGAGACGATTTTCTCGATACCTGGTCTGGGCAGACTTGCCTATCAGGCGATAAATAACAACGACTTCCCAATCATGGTCGGGGTTGTCCTCGTTTGGACATTCATGTACGTGGTAATGAACTTCCTCACGGATATGATTTACGCGTTAGTGGACCCCCGCATCCGGTATTCATAGGCAGGGGGAGAGACATGGCGCAAACACAACTCTCTGATGACCTGCTCAATCAGATAGGAGCTCAGCGTGGACGTCTGGGCCAAATTTGGTTTTTCGTTCGACGCTGGCCCATCATCCCGCTTTTCTTGCTCGCTCTTTTAATTTTTACCGGGGTATTTGCGGATGTGTTGGCGCCTCATGATCCGATTATCGCAAGGCCGGATAATAGGAATATCCCCCCTGTGTGGGAAGATCCTCTTGTGTTGAACATTAAAGAGACGGGTGATCCTCTTGCCTTCCCACTAGCTGTTGAGAAGGGAATAGAGGAGGCCATGGTGATGTACGGCGTGGTGCCTACTTTGGAGAACACTGCAAACCAGGAGGCGGTTGAAGCAGCCTTTAAAGAAAAGGGATACATAGCCAAAGTTAAATGGTCAAGTTGGGATCATATACTGGGCGGAGACAACATCGGGCGAGACCTGTTAAGCAGGATAATTCACGGGGCCCGTGTGTCTCTTGTGGTCGTCGCAATAGCTGTAACCAGCGGCCTTTTGGTCGGTGTGTCAATGGGTCTTGTAGCAGGCTATTTTGGCGGCTTCATTGACGAATTAATAATGCGACTGACCGATGTCATGCTTGGTTTACCTTTCATATTGATTGCCATCGTGGCCGTTATTGCTTTCGGGCAGACATTTACGATCCTGATTATTTTATTGGCCCTGATATCGTGGACTCCGTTCGTGCGTAATGTCAGAGGAGAGGTTCTCAGCCTAAAAACTAGGGACTACGTGGCGCTCGCCCAGGTGGCCGGCGCATCCACTTACAGGATACTGGTATGGCACATTCTGCCGGGAGTCATTAACACTGTAATCGTCATCGCTACATTGCGTGTGGGGCAGTTGATACTAACAGAAGCGATTCTTAGTTTCCTCGGAGCAGGCATTCCGCCGCCTACTCCAGCATGGGGTGCCATGGTGAACGATGGCCGGGCATACATCAACGATGCCTGGTGGATTTCGTTCTTCCCCGGAATTGCTATCTTCTTGACCGTAATGTCTCTTAACTTCTTGGGTGACTGGCTTAGAGACAGGCTCGACCCAAGATTAAGGCAACTAAATTAATACGCGCAGTAGATAGCCAACGATAATGAAGGGGTTGGGCGCAGGCCCGCCCCTTTTTTTGTGAGTGGGGGGAAATTTTCTGTTCAGATTCCCGTAATGGGATTGATGCTATCGAGCTTGGTGGATAGAATGGCAGGGTATATAGGTCGTTCCGCCTGTTACTTCCCAAAGAGGTGAATAGAATGATGATAATCAAAGAAAAAATAATGGCGGTTATGCTTCTAATCGTGGCTATTGCCCTTCTGTCTTCCATGGCGTGCGGGGTAAAGGCAGGGAACAATAGACCTGCTCGTGACGATAGGACATCAACGCAGGGCGTATTTCATAGAACTCCGGTTACTGTTCTTGAGAACTTAAGGGTAGATCTTAGTAAGGAAAATGGTGATTGTGAGGCAGAACCGGGAGATATTTCCGTTCCGGCCGCGGCTAGGATTAGACTTGGTGTTCAACTTGGCGGTACGTCGGTCAAGGAAGGAGCTACCAACTCGATCGAGATAGTAGGGGAAGTGAAGGAGGCGACATACGAGGTTTCTGGTCTCACCATCAAGGCAGCAGGGGGAGCACTCGACGTTGGCGTGACGGAACTTAGTTTAGACCTGACATCCGGCTCCAGAAAAAATTATGACTTTAATATTGCATCAGCTGGAACTTTTGATATTCTCTGTGACGGCAACAAAGTGGGAGTTTTCACTGCTACGGAATAACACGGCTATTCATATAATCGAAGGCAAATAATTTTAGATATTTACCCCTCGCTTTTTCGTAAGCGAGGGGTTCTTTGATTAAAGAGATTTAGAAACCAGAAAGAATAATGAATCAAATAAGAAACACTTTAGTAGCCGCTATTCTTATTACCATCGTAATAAATGCGGTGGAGATTGCCGGCGGGATTGAAAAGACTATTCTTCCTGGAGAATTACTGATAGCTGCGCTTGTTCCGCCGTGGCTGATTTATATGCTAATACCTGTTGCAATGTTGGTGTCATCACTTTTAACAGTGATGTTTGTGAGGCGGGATGATTCTGAAGTCGTTCCCGAAGATGTAAATAATGTGCTATTAGAGTCAGGCCTTGGGGCAGAAACCAGTGCTGACATGATAGTTCCGGAGCCGGAAGAGACGCCGAAGGTCGCAGTTGAACAGCCTGGGAGGGGTCCAATCCCGATCAACGTACATGAGGTGCCGACGACGACTCCGCCCAATCCCGGTACAGATATTGAAGTGCCTACGATTTTTACATTTGAGGTTGCAGAGAACCCGACTGACCTCTTCGTTCATGACGGTACCTTGTGGGTTGCTTCACAGGACAAAGATGGCATAGCAAATTACTCAAAGGACGGAGATCTGATCTCGTCAATGCCATTGCACCCATATCCGAATTCCCTCAGTCACGACGGTGACGAGTTATGGGTTGGCACCTACTTCGCGGTGCGTACATTCGATTTGAAGGGTGGAATGGGGAGTGCTCCGGTTGAATTACGTCGCCCGACCGACATGCTCTATGCAGGGGACTCGATGTGGATAGCAAACTCGGGTAGAGACGTAGTCACCCGGGTAAGCAAAGATCGACAGATTATCATGAACATAGAGTCAGGAACTAATCCCCAGAAATTAACCTTTGACGGCGAACACATTTGGGTGGTGAATAATGGCGATAGTTCCATCTCCAAGATCTCGTTGGAGGGTGAGGTTGTAGGAGTGTGGGAGACGGGCACCGGCCCTAAGGGGATCACTTACGGCAACGGCCACATTTGGGTGACCAATGCCGTGGATAACACTGTTAGCCGGTTCAGCTTGACTGGGGATAGGGTTGCAGATTATCCGACAGGTACTTTACCGGGTGATGTTGTGCACGATGGGACAGATATATGGGTTGCCAATAGAACAGACAAGACGGTGACGAAATATGGGGATGATGGGACTCATTTGGGAACATTCCACCTGGGTAAGACCCCGGATACATTAGTGACTGACGGGAGTGGTACAGTCTGGGCAGCACACTCTGCCGAGGGCATGGTATCTAAGTTGGTAATGGAAAATATTCAGGTCGCAACTTTTCCTGTTGGAAACGCTCCGGAGCCGATTATTTACGACGGGAACCACCTGTGGGTTGGTAACGCCCTCTCACATACCATTATGAAAATTAACCTGGAAGGTGAGCAAGAAGCGGTATATGACTCTCATGGTAGGGAGCCGAATGCGCTGGTATTTGATGGAGAGAATATCTGGTCTGCGAATCAATTTGACCACAATGCTACGAGGCTTTCCCGTGATGGAGAATTGCTCGGCACATATTCTGTGTCAACTCTTCCCAGGACATTGGCATTTGACGGTGAGAGGGTCTGGACCTCCGGTTGCTGGGAAACCCTGTTATATAGATTAGATGTTGATGGCAATGCAGTGGACCCAGTAGAAACAGAAGGTGCAGGTCCAATAGTGCTGTTTTTTGACGGGGAGCATATCTGGACGGCAAACGCACATAGTGACACGGTGACGAAGTTTTCGAGAGATGGGGAAGCCCTGGGTAATTTTGAAGTGGGGGACGTCCCAATAGCCTTTGCCGAGGAGGGTGACCACATATGGGTGGCTAACTGGAGGGAGCACACAGTTTCCAAGCTATCCAAAGAGGGAGATGATCTTGGTAGATTTGATACAGGAAGACTTCCTTACGGGATCGAATTTGACGGTGAACATATCTGGACTGCAAACAGTATGGACGGGACGGTAAGTAAGCTTTCCATCAATGGAGAACTCTTGGCTACATATCCAGTAGGGGCAGCTCCTGCAAAAATACTTTCTGTAAATGGTGAGATATGGGTTACTCTCACTAGTGATGATTCCATAGTGCGTTTGAAACCCTGATAATTGTCGTGGACTCGAATTACAAGCGTGAAAAACTAATTGCTCTCACTCGGTAAAACAAAATGATTCACCTCGTCGATGAAAGTGGAAGCGATTCGTGGGCGGAGGTATGTGAAGCCCTCTACCTGGAGAGGCGGGACGACGTATCTTTTTATCTGGATCAGTCCAATCGCTCAGCAGGGCCGGTTTTGGAAATAGGTTGCGCTACGGGCAGGATAACGGAAATTCTCTCTGATTTCGGCAAAGATGTTTATGCGATTGACCCATCCACTTCTCAGCTTGAAATAGCGCGGGCCAAAGTGAATGCGCTGGATAATCCTGGTGATGTTGCCTTCGCACGTTCAAGTCTGGATAAGCCTGATATTTCTTCAGGTAAAAAATATGGTCTAGCAATTGTTCCGTGCTATGGATTCATGTCCATAACTGACCCTACGGAACAACAGAGATTTCTTCACGACGTACGAAGGAATCTTTCTCCCGGGGGACGGTTAGTTATTGAGATGGGTATTCCTGATCCTGGCGTAATGCTTGGAGATCCAGCGACGCTCTATCATTACAGGGATGTAAACCTCAAAGACGAATCTTCCGTGGTTTTATACTCTCAACGAGATTACGAAGATCATACTCAAATCGGATATGTTAAAGCAGTGGCTGAATTCCTTGACAGTACAGGGTTAGTTACAAAAAAAGTTGTCCATGACCTTGAGTTCCGATATACCTTTAGGTGGGAAATGCACCACCTTCTGCGTTTGTGCGGATTTGAAGTGCTTTCCTTGTATGGGGATTTTGATGAAGGACCTTTCACCGAAGAGAGTGACAAAATGGTCTGGGTTGCCGGCTCACGGTCATAAGCATTCTCTGGTTAATTGGAATTGCGCCTGTCTGCCTCTGCTTCACTCGTCATTCCTAGCTGGTCGTATGCGATCGCTCTGTGTTTGAGGGCAACAGTTAATGAAGAGTCTAGTGAAAGTGCTGAGCTGAAGTCTGAAACAGCGTTTGCTGGAAGGAAATGAGCGAGATTTGAAAGGCCCCTGTTGAACATAATGGCAGGGTTGTTCGGGTCAATGCCGTCCGCTTTATTGAAAGCATCCACAGCCCGACCAAATCGGCCAATGCCGTGCAGGGCGATTCCCCTGTATGTGTGCGCGATCGAGTCGTTTGGACGTTCATTAGTGGCGGATGTTGTTCGGGCCAGTGCTGTCTGAAAGTCGCCTTCCAAAATAGCTTTATGAGCTTGCTTCAGGTTTTCGAAGTAATCCCCGCTCTCTGCCTCGCGAGCTCTGTTAAAGTCGGCTATTGCGTTTGAGAACATGTCCATCTCGCCGTACGCGTTGCCTCTGTAAAGATACGACTCTGCTTTGGAGGGGTCCAACTCGATAGCCTTGGTTAGGTCAGAGATGGCTTTCTGATAACGCTCTAATCGGTAATAGACAGCGCCCCTTAATTTCCAGGTAAGAGGATTAGTCGGGTCTAATTTTATCGCGTTAGAGAAATCTGATAACGCCATTTCGAATTGAGAAGAAGTCTCATGGTTAATCCCTCTGTCTATGTATTCACTGGAGGTAGTATGGATGTCGGATTTCAGACCGGCCGGTTGAGCATTCTGCTCAAAGTTCCCTGAGCAGGAGGCTGTGATCTGAACAACTAAGATAGCCAGTAAAGCTGGGGTAATCCGATAGAGAGAAACAGTAAAGACCCGGCGCAGCA
>UINC01001684.1_pt1 | contig 18510 bp, 13 predicted proteins | sample 5385821 | NCBI WGS metagenome assembly UINC01 (sample SAMEA4666929, study PRJEB26691) | marine metagenome | isolation source: Pacific Ocean | place: Pacific Ocean | collected 2011-10-13 | reverse complement strand
TTTTTGAGGGATGTCTATGAGCAGAATCGAGCCAAACTGATAAAGGAATAGCCATGGAAAATTTTCTTAAAAAAATCATGAATGGAACTCTCATTGTCCTTTTTCTCGTTTGTTTGTCAGCAGTACCGCTTATTGCTGATGACATTAGTGAAATCAGGGCAATGACGAAAGAAAAAGTTGATGCTGTGATTCGTACACTCAAAGACAATAGCTTGAGCAAAAAAGAAAAAAAGGAGGGTATCCTAAAAACAATCGACGGCCTTTTTGATTTTAGCTTGATGGCCAGATTAAGTTTGGGAAAAAAACACTGGAAAGCACTCAGTAAGGCTAAACGCAAAGAGTTTTCTGAGCTGTTTGTGAAGCGGTTGAAAGAATCTTATCTCGATAAGCTTGATCTTTACACCGATGAAGAAATTGTGGTTGATGAAGCGAAACTGACCAAGAAAAATCGTGTGGAGGTGCTGACTTACCTGGTCAGCAAGGAAGATAAAAAAGAGATGATATACAAACTTTACAAATCAAAGAAAAAAGAATGGATGGTTTATGATGTGGATATTCTTGGGGTCAGCATTGTGCAGACATATCGTTCTCAGTTTTCAGGTATTTTGAAAAAAGAATCAATGGAGCAATTGATGGAACGTATGCGTTCTACAGGAGAACTGGGGTCTTGATGCTGCGGGAATTCTACGACAAATTTATTTTAGCCTATCCCAAAACCATTTTACTGATATTGCTGATTTGTATTGCAGCATTGGGATATCAGGCACGCTACCTGGAAATTGACGCGTCTGCAGAAACTCTGCTGCTTGAAGATGACAAAGATCTGGCCTTTACTCGAAAAGTAAATGAGCGTTATGGCAGCAGCGATTTTCTTGTATTAACTTACTCCCCAAAAATTGATCTGCTGGCAGATGCAACACTGGATGTTTTACGAAAATTAAGTGCTGACCTGCTCGAGTTGGAAAGAGTTGAATCAGTGGACTCCATCCTAACCGTTCCGCTTCTGGAAAGTCCCCCCAAGCCAGTCAAAGAACTGCTGAAAAATGTTCCTACCCTCGAGTCACCGGGAATCGATAAAGTGCTGGCCAGAGAGGAATTTTTGAACAGCCCCATTTATAGAGATAACCTTGTAAGTCCGGACTTCAAAACCACTGCTTTGCTGATCAATCTTCATGATGATCCACTATATCGTGATTTGCTCCAGCACAGGAACAGTCTGCGTAAAAAAGAAAGAGATGGAACTCTGAGTGTTATAGAGCAGTCGGAGTTGGAAAAAGTGCAGATCGATTTTAAAAATCATCGTGACAAAATGCGTCTTGTTGAGCACAATAATATTTCTCTTGTCCGGAATATTGCAAAGAACTACCGTGGAGAAGCCAAGATATTTCTTGGAGGCGCGAGCATGGTTGCGGATGACCTGATCACTTTTATCAGTAGTGATCTTCAGGTTTTTGGCAGTGCAGTTTTTGTTTTTTTGATTGTAACGCTTTGGGTTATTTTTCGGCAGCTGCGCTGGATTCTGCTTCCGGTAATCACCTGCACATTTTCTGTTGTAGCAACCAGTGGATTTTTAGGACTTTTTGGCTGGGAAGTGACGGTGATCTCTTCTAATTTCATTTCGATCCAACTGATTATCACAATGGCGATTACTATCCATTTGATTGTTCGTTACCGCGAATTGGCAAGGCTGCTTCCGGAAATGGACCAGCGTCAGTTGATTTTGCACTCAACGATTTTTATGGCCAGACCTTGCACATTTGCAGTACTGACCACTGTGGTAGGTTTTGCCTCACTGGTTTTGAGTGGAATTCTTCCGGTAATGAATTTTGGCTGGATGATGAGCGCCGGAATTGGTGTGTCACTCTTTCTGACATTTTTAATTTTTCCGGTACTGCTGATGCAGATGCCTAAAGCCATGCCCAATACTTCTTTTGAATCACGCTTTGCCTTGACCAAAATATTTGCCGACATCACAGAAAGTCATGGCAAAACCATACTTTTTATCAGTGTAGTCGCATTAATACTGAGTGTTGCAGGTGTGTCAAAACTGAATGTGGAAAACAGCTTCATTGATTATTTCAAGGAATCCACCGAGATTTATCAGGGAATGAAAGTCATCGATCAGCAACTTGGTGGAACAACACCTCTGGACTTGGTGGTTGATCTTGAACTGACTGAAGATGCAGTACCGCAAGCCGAGCAAGAAGTAAAAGCTGAGGCGGAACTGGAAGATGAAGAAGAATTTGATGCATTCGAGGAAGAGTTTGAGGAAACTGCAAATGAAGCACAGTACTGGTTCACTGCAGAAAAAATGGAGCGCATAGAAAAAATCCACGATTATTTGAATGGACTGGAACAGACAGGAAAAGTACTTTCTCTGGGCACAATGCTCAAAATCGGCAAAACTCTAAATTCCGGAAAACCTCTGGACAACTTTTCTCTTGCACTGCTCTACAACGAACTTCCTGAGCGTTTTCGTAAAATCATCCTTGATCCTTATGTTTCTGTCGAAAATAACGAGGCTCGGTTTTATATGCGTATTCGAGATTCTGAACCAAATCTACGCCGCAATGAGCTTTTGTTGCAAATTCAGCATGATCTGAATTCCAAGCTGGAAATTCCTGAAGAAAAAGGGCAACTCGCAAATTTACTTGTGCTCTATAACAATATGCTGCAAAGCCTTTTCAAATCACAAATACTCACTTTGGGCGTAGTAATTGTCTCATTTTTATTCATGTTCATTTTTCTGTTCCGCTCATTTATAATTGCGTTGATAGCGATTTTTCCAAACGTGCTTTCGATTGGAGTAGTGCTTGGATTCATGGGCTGGGTGGGAATCCCTTTGGACATGATGACCATTACAATTGCGGCAATCAGTGTTGGTATTGCAGTTGATAACACCATTCACTATATCCACCGCTTCAGGCATGAATTTGCCTCAAACCGCAATTATCTAGCCTCCATGCGCCGTTCACACGAAAGTATTGGTTATGCTATGTATTACACGTCTATTACAATCATTATCGGGTTTTCGATTCTCGTTCTCTCAAAATTCATTCCCAGCATATATTTTGGTTTACTGACAGGACTGGCGATGCTGATTGCCTTGGTGGCTGCCTTGACGCTTTTGCCCCAACTGTTGATTTTCTTAAAACCTTTGGGGCCGGAAAGTTAGAAAGCATAACGTCATGCTGCACAGAACTGTTCAAAGATTCATCCTGCTCTCCACTACTGGGCAGTTACTTTAATGAATTCAATTCATTGAGTAATTATTCCGGTTCCACCTTTCCAAGAAGATAAAAGTGTACGGACCTGTTGTTGAGATAATTTTACCAATTTTCGGTCTTTTAATGGTGGGTTATGTCACTGCCAGCGTTGGATGGTTTGATCAGGTAGCAATTCGTGGTCTCACACGGTTTGTTTTCGATTTTGCTGTGCCGATGCTTTTGTTACGTACGATATCCACTGCAACCCTTCCAGACGTCATTCCATGGGATTATCTGGCTTCATACTATCTGGGGACGTTCATTATCTTATTGTCAGGGCTTGGGATAACCCGTTTACTCTGGCAACGGACTTTTTCCCAGCAGGTGATCAATGCTTTTTCCAGTAGTTTCTCCAACACGGTTCTGCTTGGAATTCCAATTATTTTGCTTACCTTTGGTGATCGGGCAGTTTTACCTTTGTTCATTATCATCGGCACACATGGTATCATTATGGTGCCACTTTTCACAATCATGCTTGAAATGGGTAAAAGCGGAAGAGCACCGATTAAAACAGTCATCGTTAGAACTTCGTATGGATTGTTCACCAATCCTCTCATTATTGGTTTACTTTCCGGCTTAGCGTGCAATTTGTTTGAAATAACTTTGTGGAAACCATTGGATGAAATGGCAAAGTTGCTAGCAAACTCTGTTACTTCCTGCGCTTTGTTTGCACTCGGAGCGACATTAGCAAGTTTTCGAAAAAATATACCGTGGCAGGAAGTACCTATGATCGTTATCTTGAAGACCATTTTGCATCCCGTGGTTGTTTGGGGCTTGGCAACGCTGGTCTTTGGTGTAAAAGAAGCAATCTGGATTCAAGTGCTGGTACTGCTAGCTGCCCAACCTACAGGAGTCAATCCCTTTCTCTTTGCCAGTCGCTATAATGTGGGACAATTAGTCTCAAGTGGTTCGGCTTTCATTTCCACCATTGTTTCAATATTTACACTATCTGCTCTGCTTGCATTTTTTCAGTAAAATTAGAAAATAAAACTTCCTGACAACCTCAAATAAAAAGGAACAAATGGCAGTAGTAGAAATTAAAAAAAAGGGTAATATCTTTGTTGTTACTCTTAATGATCCCGTAACGGGAAACGCAATAAACGCGGAGGCTTTGTCTGCCCATCGGCAAGTACTGGCAGAACTGGAGGCAGTTTCAGAAAACTCTGCTGTCGTTGTTACAAGCAGCGATACAAAATCATGGTGCGTCGGCCTGGATTTTGAGTGGATAGAGGGGCAGTCTGCAGAAGAATTTGAGAATACATTCAAAGAGCTGGAAGAAGTCTTCGGTCGCTGGGCCTTGTTGGCTCTCCCTACTGTAGCCTGTGTCACAGGTCATTGCATGGCAGGCGGTGCCATTTTTGCGTCTGTAATGGACTTCAGGATAATGCGTTCTGATAGAGGCTGGTTTGCTTTTACAGAAATTGACGTTAAAATTCCTCTTTCTCCAATTCTTTATGGGATGGCAGATCTGCTGCCGAATAAACAGGCTGTGCGAGATCTTCTACTGACAGGACGACGAATAGGAGGTGAAGATGCACAAAAGTTGGGAGTGGTGGACGAGTCTCATTTGCTGGAACAATTATTGCCGCGTGCAATGGAAATTGCTGAAGAACTGGCACAAAAAGATCTCAAAACCTACAATGCCATGAAACAGCTGCTAAAACAGAAGCTGTTGGAGCAAATTAAATTAGAATTAAACGAGTGAGGCTATAACTTACTGTACAAAAAATAAGTTGTATTTATACGGCTGATGTTCAAACCGATAATAAGCTCGTGCAAAATAGAAAGCTTGGATTGGGGATAAAAAGAGGGGTGGTCAACAGTTAAATTCTACTTTTATCTTACAGGACTCACCGTTTAAGTTCCACTCTGTACCATCCATAGTTTCCTGGGGTTGCAGTTCGTTAGCGAGGGTTTCTGTGCAAATAAAATCAGAAAATGTTTCCAGTGCCGTGTTCAGTTCAGCAGACCCCTGAAAACTGATTCGGATCCGGTCCATCACGTTAAGATCCATTTCTTTGCGCATGTTCTGGACCTTGTTCACAAACTCGCGAGCAAAGCCTTCCCGAATTAAATCTTCATTCAACTCTGTATCCAGCGCAACTGTCAAAAGGTTGTCGGTTTCTACCAGCAGGCCTTCTTTTTCCTGCCGCTGAATCAAGACGTCTTCCGGAGTCAGATCCAAAGTCTCTCCTTCGATTTTAAAAGAAATATTATCTCCGTTCTGCAGTTTTCTGATTTCATCGAGATTCAGTTCAGCAATAGTTTGAGCTGCAGTTTTCATTTTCTTGCCGAGTTTATGTCCCAAAGTCTTGAAATTGGCTTTAGCGCTCAAATGTACCAGTTCCTCCTCATCTGGTGTAATATCTACTTCTTTAATATTCAATTCATCGATGATGAGTTCAGAGAATTCCTCCAAAACGTTTTTTGCTTCCGGATCACGAGTAACCAGGAAAATCTTCGGCAGAGGCTGGCGGATTTTTAATTGATGTTTGGCACGCAGCGCACGCCCCATTGTAACTGTGGAAAGAACCAAATCCATGCGGTTTTCTAGATCAATGTCTCTTAACGTTGAATCTGCTTCCGGAAATAATTCCAAATGTACGCTTTCATGATCTGAATCATGACGCAGCGTCTGAAAGATTCCGTCGGAAATATACGGAATGAACGGAGCAATCAGTTTACTGAACTCGAAGAGCACAATGTACAGTGTAGCATAGGCTTCCAGCTTGTCAGGGCCCTGACCTGCTTTCCAGAAGCGCCTCCTGCTGCGGCGGATGTACCAGTTGGTCAACAAGTCGATGAAACCCACAAATGGCGCAACAGAGCGGTTCAAATCGTAACCGTCCATCTCGTTTTGCACTTCAGCAATCAATTTATGTAAACGTGAAACAATCCAGCGGTCCATGGGGTTGTTGTTTTTTACTGAGAGATTTACTGGGCTTGGCTCCCATCCGTCGATTTTGGCATAGGTGCTGAGAAAAACGAGTGCATTCCAAAGCGGCAGGAGCTGCTGCCTTGTTGTTTCAACCAATCCTTTTTCAGAAAAACGTAAATCTTCTCCACGTACTGCGGGGCTGTTGAGCATATACAGACGGATTGCGTCTGCACCATATTTCTTCGACATTTCATTAGGATCCGGATAGTTTTTCAGTCTTTTGCTCATTTTCTTTCCGTCTTCGGCCAGAATAAGGCCGTTCACCACACAATTCTTAAAAGCCGGAGTGTCAAATAATGCTGATCCCAAAACAGCAAGCGTGTAAAACCAGCCTCGTGTTTGGTCCAAACCCTCACAAATAAAATCTGCAGGAAAGTTGGCTTCGAAGCGCTCTTTGTTTTCAAATGGATAATGTTCCTGCGCATAGGGCATGGAGCCTGATTCAAACCAACAATCGAGCACCTCAGGAATACGTCGATAGGTTTTTCCATTCCGTTTAATGACCAGTGGATCAACAAAATGTTTGTGTAGGTCAGTAACTTTTTCTCCAGTTACTTCCTGCAGTTCTGCAACACTGCCGATGCACCAGATATCGCCGTCATCACTCTTCCAAACCGGAAGTGGGGTACCCCAAAAACGGTTACGGCTGATGGCCCAATCACGTGCGTTTTCGAGCCATTTTCCGAAACGTCCGTCCCGAATGTGTCCTGGCACCCAATGCACGGTTCTGTTGTGAGCAGTCATTTGTTCCTTGATTGCCTCAACATTTACAAACCAGGTGGAAATAGGCTTGTAAATCAATGGAGTATCTGTACGCCAGCAAAAGGGATAACTGTGCTGTACAGTTTCGTGGTGGAACATTTTATGTTCCCCCTTAAGGTGCTGCACAATAGATTTGTCGGCATCCTTGATGTTCATTCCAGCGATAAATCCCATGTAATCCAAAAAATTGCCTTCATCATCTACTGGATCAAAAATTGGAATACCCTCGCGTTGAAAAATGCGTACATCGTCTTCACCAAAACAGGCTAAATGTACGATCCCAGTTCCGCTTTCATCGCTGACATAATCATCTAGTTGCACAGTCCAGGCATTGTCGGTATCAACTACTTTTTTTGCAAAATCAAAGAGAGGTTCATAGGTCATACCCTTTAAATCAGTGCCTTTCATTTCAGCCAGTACTTCATAGCTTCCATCCTCAAAATATGCTTCGATACGATTTTTTGTGAGCAGATAGCAGTCTCCGCTCTTTTTATCCCGGATTTCACAATATGTCAGTTTCGATCCTACACAGAGACTCATGTTGGCCGGCAAGGTCCATGGGGTGGTTGTCCAGGCAAGAAAATACAAGTTCTCTCGACCATTGCTTTTGAAGCGCAATGTGACTGAAGGATCCTGAATATCTTTATAATTCAGGTTTGCCTCAAAGTTTGAAAGCGGGGTTGAGACACGGCATGAATAAGGCACCACTTTCACACCTTCATAAATAAGTTCCTTATCCCATAGACGTTTAAAAACCCACCAGACTGATTCCATGAAATCAATGTCCATGGTTTTGTAGTCATTCTCGAAATCGACCCAGCGTGCCATACGATCCACCGTTTCGCGCCATTCACGAGTGTAACGCAATACAATAGAACGACATTTCTCATTAAAGCTTCCTTCACCAAAATTTTCAATTTCATGCCGGCCATTCAGTCCCAGAGTCTGCTCCACTTCATATTCCACAGGTAAGCCGTGTGTGTCCCAACCAAAACGACGCTCAACACGGAAGCCCCGCATGGTCTTGTAACGTGGAATAACATCCTTGATGGTACCGGCTAAGAGGTGACCATAATGCGGAAGCCCGGTCGCAAAAGGCGGACCATCATAAAAGCTGAACGGTTTGTCTTTTGGACGATTATCGATTGATTTTTGAAAAATATTTTCTTTGCGCCAGAAGTTAAGAATTTCTTCTTCCATCTGCGAAAAGCTTAGTCTGTTGGACACCTCTTTCATAGTGTTGATAAATTGTTGCTGGATTATCTAAATAAATACGTTGGGCGTTTGAGACTCAGCAAAAACACCAACAAGATTTAATTCCTTGGGATTTCTCGTGAGAATCTGACGGCAAGATTAAAGAATTCCATGGCTAAAGTTCCAAGTTTTTCATCATGTTGAGCGACTTTCAATTCACAAGTTTTGACACCTTGCTTGAGCGCACAATAAGTTTGATAAACTGGAAGCATTTTTAGCAAATCTCTATCTTTAGAGATTTCAAGATACTGATTTAAAAATGTGTCCATGAGCTCAGTTTTTCCCATCCTGGCCAGTTCGATTGTTAAAGACGAAACGTCATTTGCCACATCCAGAACCGCCAATTTCTTTTGTACTTCTTGTGGACTGATAAAGCGCACGACATCATCTTTTACGAAAATGTGTTCCGGCAAAAAAGCTCCGTGACCCAGAACTATCCTGCCTTTTTGCTGACGCTTGTTGAAAAGACGTTTGTTATCATCAATGAACTTTTCAAGGGGGTGCCTAATCATGTCTAAAATAGGCTGAGTCAGAGACGCTTCAAAATAGCGTTTCAGCTGAAAAAGCATATCGTCACATTGGGCACGAAAAGGCTCTGGTTTACCAGTTTCTGCATCTTTGTCTTTTGCAGGAGATACTTCATGAATTTCTGCTATTCGAGTTGCAATGTTCACTATATTTTTTTCTGAAATCTCGTTTTTTACCAGCAACTGGGAAAGCTGCCACTGATCCGGTAGAGCTTCCATTTTTAAAGCATACTCAATTGTTTGCCCTGCTGTTCCTCCAATTTTGATTTCACCATTTTTATCAGTGATTGGAAGGACTTCCAACGGCCAGTCTGGATTAAAACGCTGGCTCAGCGCACTCTCTTCACGGCAATAGGCTTCTTTGACTGCTAAAGTCGGGTACTCGTTGCCCGTCTTTTTGATTTTGTAAAGCCAGTCATCTGCCGTAAACAGATATGATGTGACAGTCTCCTGAAACTTAATTGTTTTGGGTGAATTCAGATAGGCAGCCGGATCTTTGAGGCCCTCTAACCACTCTGGTTGCATTACAGTCATAGTGTATTCTCTTACGAATATTTCCTTACCAAAAATTTCTCTGAAAAGGGACTTAAAAATGTGTCTTAATCAAATCGTCATTGCTTCTATTCAACTCACATTCACGAACCGTGCATTATGATATGATTTTCAGAAATCTGTACTTAGTGAAGAGCAAGTACGGTACAACAGAGGTAAATAATTGAATTAGCAGATAAACTTAAATATTAAGAATGTGTCCAAGTTTATACTTTTTGGTGTGCATGTACTTTTTATTTCCTGGATTGCTCAGGATTTCAAGCGGCACCCTTTCCACAACTTCCAAGCCGTGTCCCTGAACTCCAACTATTTTTCGCGGATTATTTGTCATTAACCGCATACGTCGAACGCCCAGCATGAAGAGCATTTGTGCTCCCATTCCGTAATCACGCAAATCATCTTTAAAACCCAATTTCTGATTTGCTTCCACTGTGTCCGCACCTTCTTCCTGGAGTTTATATGCCTGAAGTTTGTTGATCAATCCAATCCCGCGTCCTTCCTGAGGCAAATAAAGGATTACGCCTTTTCCTTCACGTTCCACCTTCTCCATTGCAGCATGGAGTTGAGGACCACAATCGCAGCGGAATGAACCAAAGACATCACCTGTCAGGCACTCTGAATGTACACGTACTAAAACAGGCTCATCCTCTTCCCATTCACCTTTAACCAGGGCGACATAGTCACTGTCATCCAAAACACTTTGAAAACCTACCACCTGAAATTCGCCATATTTGGAGGGCAGCAGTGCCTCTGCTTTTTTGATTACCAATGTTTCATTGCGTTTTCTGTATTCAATCAGGTCTTTAATAGTAATGATCATTAATCCATGATGATCTGCAAACTTTTTTAATTCTGGAACACGGGCCATTGTACCGTCTTCATTCATGATTTCACAAATCACTCCACCTGGGAGCATTTTGGCCATATGTGCCAGATCAACAGCGGCTTCGGTATGGCCTGCCCTGCGTAATACTCCGCCCTGGCGAGCGAGCAAAGGAAAGACATGACCTGGACTGCGAATGTCTTTAACTGTGGATTCAGGATTGATTGCTGTTTTAATTGTCCGGGCACGGTCGGCAGCAGAAATGCCTGTTGTTACTCCAACTGAGGCTTCAATACTGACCGTAAAGTTGGTACCCATTGATGCATTATTGTTAGTCACCATCAATGGCAAATTGAGGCGTTTCACAGTTTCAGCATCAAGAGGAAGACAGATCAGGCCCCGTCCATATTTTGCCATGAAATTGATTATGTCTGGAGTTACAGCCTCTGCCGCACAAATCAGGTCACCTTCGTTTTCACGGTCTTCATCATCAACAACCACAATTATTTCACCGCGGCTTATGGCTTTAATTGCATCCTCAATGGAATTAAAAATATTGCTTGTCTTTGTCATTATTTGCTTTATTTATTCAAATCTCATTAACTCTATATCTATACATTAGCAAATGTTCTACGTCACATAAAGTGGGTTAGCAGATGAGAACAACACCCGAATTTATTCTGGAGCTGTTCTCATGATTCACTCAATCCGGTGCAGATCCATAGCAAAAGTAAAAGCGGTGTGACACTTTATTTTATTTTTGCGGAAATCAACCAGTCTTCTCCCAGGGCCGTAACTGAAGTAATATCCAGTTGTGGAGCTTCATCTACGGAATCAATTGCCAAACTCCCGCACCAGGACAAAGATTTCTGCCCACCAATTACTTTTGGTGCAAGGAATAATGCAAGCTGATCTGCAGAATTACTCCTGAGAAAGCTCGCATGAATGAGACTTCCACCCTCGACCAGCAAACTCTTCAGTCCAAGTTTACTCATTTCTGAGAGTACCCACAAGACTTCCGGAGTTTTGGTAGGCGCAGTTAAAATTGTTAACTCTGCTAATTCCGGCCAGGTCCGCGAAGGTGCTTGACTTCCTGTAACAATGACAACAGGGACACCGTCTTTTTGAAACACACGGCTTTGTTTTGGAATGCGTGCCCTTGAGTCCAGTACAATCCGAACTGGTGAACGGCCCTCGGGAATTCCCCGCACGGTCAACTCAGGATCATCTGCCAGCACTGTGTTGATGCCCACTAAAACAGCATCATTTTCGTGCCTTAATTCATGTACTTTCAGTCTTGCTGCTTCACCGGTTATCCACTTTGAACGCCCGGATGCAGTAGCTATTTTTCCATCAAGTGTTGATGCTGCTTTTAGAGTGACCTTGATTCCTGAGTTTTTCCTCATAAGTCTCTTAAAATTATATCACTCTTCGGTCTTCATTATTGAAGCACACGTTTTTTTTAAACGAATTTTCATCAGTTAAATTCTATAATTATTAACCCAAAACAACAAGGAATATGAACAGTTAGGGGACTAAGAGTAGGTTTTAATAAAAACAATCATGCAAATATCAAAGATAGTGTTCCAGACAAATCCCAAAAACTTGAAAGAAATTCTGCAGCAAGGGGCGTATTTACGTGACGATTGTCATATTATTTGTTTGGCGAGTGACAGGAGCGGACTCCATGCGCAGCAGACCATTCGTACATTAACTTGCCAATTAGGAGCAAGTCTTCAGGTGCACCGGGATTAAAATGTCCACCTTCAACCCATTTTTCACTTTTCGGTTCCGGGGAACTTTCCCACATGGGAAGATAAGCTTCCGGGGGCGCCAGAGGATCATTTGTGCCGTTGATAAAATGGATTGGCGTGTCGTAAATGGCCGGCAAATAATGCTCAATCTGGCCATATTTTAAGATGTTACCCAGGAAAAATGACAAGATGTGTGAAGTTAGTCGAATTCCACTGATCTTAATTTTTGTACTCAAATCGTCCGATGATTTTGTTAAACCTAAATGAATTAGTCCTTGCGTGAATAATTCCGACTGGATAACATACTGAAAATTAGTGAAACCGTAGATCACCATCAAACCCGCAACTTTTTCTGGTGCAAAACTGGTGAGAATAACCGGGAATGCTGAACCAACGCTTCCACCTGCCATCACAACCTTGTCTGTAAAACGTGGGTCAGAACGCATGCCTCCGTGAACATAAGACAACAAAGCATTGAGAGCACCAAGAGTATGACGAGTTTCTTCACGGATTTTCTCTGGCATGTGCCACCAGTCCAGCCAACTCCAGTTTTTCCAATGATGTCGCAACAGAAAAGAATGAACAGGCTGTTTCATCAGGATAGTGTTTCCAGTGTATTTCCATTTTCCACCACCTGCCAATAAATTTTCTCCCTCCTCCACTCCTCCAACAAGGATCAAAGTGTCACATTGCAGTCCTGCTGGACTTATTACCCAGGCAATTGTTGAGCGTTCAGGATCTGTGATAGAGCGTAATTCCCATTTATGTGGAGTCAACTCCATCACCGTCCACTCTGGAACGTCGTCAGCTTGGAAAGGCTGCTGCACACGGTAAATTTTTAATATGACTCCGCTTAGTATAATAATACAGGCTGAGACAATTATCAGAAAAACATAAAGCAGGAGTTTCATTGGTTTTTCAGATTGAGGATTGTAAGACAATCATTGATAATGGGCGGCATTAACATTTTCACACTTTAATAGTCACGACACATGTCCGCAGTTGGTCTTGGACTCGACACCACCTTTGATGATACTTCAGTCGCAATATTGCAAGGAAAAAGTGAAATACTGGCAAACCTGACTCTTTCTCAATATCAGGAGCATGAAGAGTTCGGTGGAGTCGTTCCTGAAAGAGCTTCACGCAAGCACCTAGAAGTCATTCATCATTTGATCGATGGAGCACTTAAAGAGGCGAATCTTGATTTTTCGGGAATAGATTACATTGCGGTTTCCAATCATCCCGGCTTGCTGGGTTCCTTGCTGGTTGGCCTGACAGTCGCAAAAAGCTTAGCGTACACCTTACAATGTCCACTAATCGGAGTCAATCACGTTGAGGCTCATCCTTACGCAAATGTACTCAAGCATGGGGAAATGCCGTTTCCCATAATGCATCTGGTTGTTGCAGGAGGACACACTTTGTTGATTCACGCACGTGACCATTTTGATAATAAAATCATTGGGCGCAGTGTTGACGATGCGGCTGGGGAATGTGTTGATAAAGTCGCAAAAATGTACGGACATCCGATGCCTGGAGGACCAGTTGTGGATCGGGCGGCTATGAAATTTTCAGGGAAGGATTTTGACTTTCCGCGTCCACTGATGCACAAAAATGCTCATAATTTCTCCTTCAGTGGTCTGAAAACAGCCATGTTGCGTTTTAGAGAAAAGTCTCTGAAAACCTCAGCTAAAAGCGCGGAATCGCCTCAGCTGCTTCAGGAAGAAGGTCCCATCCTAGCTTCTTTTTTTCAAAGTGTGGTTGACGTGTTACTCCACAAAACTTTCAATGCGGCAGAAACTTACGGGCTTAAAAACATTTCCGTTTCAGGTGGGCTGGCAGCAAGTCGAAAGCTGCATTCTGAATTTGAAAAAGAATCAGCAAAGCGAGGGATTACACTTTTTTATCCTCCGCCAAATCTCTGTACAGACAATGCGGCAATGGTGACTTGCCTTGCTGCTCATCGTTATGAAGCAGAGCTGTTTGACGATCTTACTTTGGATGCATACCCGAATTTGATTTGAGGAATTGCAGAATTAATTCTTTCTGAAAATCAAAGTACTGGCCCAGGAAAGTCCAACACCAAAGCCGGCTAGAACTGCTACTTGCATTTCCAAATTATCAAATTCCTGAGCAAGAATCATCGGCACAGATGAGGAAACGGTGTTTCCATAGGATGCAGAATGAAAGGGACAACTCTCTCGTGGAACTCCAAGAGCGTCAGCGATGGAATTGACAATGTGTAGACTTCCCTGATGAAGAAGGAAACGGTCGACATTTTTAAGCGGAAATACGTTTTTATCCAGCATCTCTCTGATACTGGCGGGTACCACCCGCACAGTAAAGCTGAATACAGCACGTCCGTTCATGTGAACGTGACCGTCTTCCCGCACGATGATTCCTTCCTTTTTGCTGCCGTCCGAGCCAAAAACGAATTTTCCGAATTCAAAGACAGGAACATCGGTCAGCAAAGTGACAGTTGCACCATCTCCAAATAATGTTGCCGTTTTTTTATCATCCTGATTCATCACTTTTGAATACGGATCTGCTGTAAAAAAAAGTCCTTTACGCAAACCGTTGGCTTCCATGAAAGACTTGATCACAGAAAGTCCGTAAACATACCCGGAACATCCCAGAGAGAGGTCAAAAGCAGCGCAGCTTAAAGGCAGGGAGAGTTTTTCGTGAATAACTGCTGAAGTGTGGGGAAGTCCGTGTCCATCCGGGTTTTGAGTACAAACTATCAAGCATTCAATTTCATCCTGAGAAACCGGCTCTTGCTGCTGCAAATGTTCCCATGCTTTCACGCAAAGATCAGAAGGTTCCTGTTCCGGAGCCTTAAGGGCAACTTCGGCAAAGCCAATTTTTTCCCGAATAAAAGGTTCGCTCATGCCGAACTTCTTCATGCGCTCAAAGTTGGAAGTCCGCGCTTTTGGCAAATAGGTTCCAATCCTTGTGATTCCAATCATTTGCTGGCTGGTGGTTCTTGGTCCATGGTTCCTCAACAGGTTTTCACAAAATGCTGGCTGATACTTTATCCGTATTCATCACTGTAAATACGTGGAAAATAGAAACAAAGGCTACTAATTTTCCTTGGAAAATGGTTGTCCGATTGCTTTTGGAGCAATGGCTTTTCCGACGAAGCCAGCCAAAATGACAACCGTGAGTATGTAGGGAGACATTTCTAAAAAACTATCTAGCAGGTTAACCGGAACTAAATCCTTTAGCATTTCAGATATCTCAGGTTTATCTTTGACAGCAAACAAAATAGAGAAAAACAGACAGGCGAACATTGCGTAGAAAGGCCGCCAGTTACCAACAATCATTGCCGCTAGTGCTAAATAGCCTTTTCCGGCAGACATATCCTTAACAAAAAAACCCAAATGTGCGGTAGAAAGATAAGCTCCGGACATTCCTCCCAGCATACCGTTTAAGAGTAAAGCCTGGTAACGAATTTTAGTGACTGAAATTCCTGTAGTATCCACAGCCAGGGGATTTTCTCCGGTAGCTCGCAAGCGCAAACCAAAACTACTTTTAAATACCACCCATGCAGTTAAAGGTACTGTCAAAAAGGCTATATAGACTAAAATGTTGTGTCCACTAATTAATTCGTAATATATTTTTCCTAATATAGGTACATCACGGAGTGCCTCAGCAAAAGGTAATTCTATGGGCAGAAAACGGGCTTCTTTGGGGAGTTGTGGAGTTGTCCCACCCATTCCAAACCAGGCGTTGGCCAGCACCACAGTCAAACCCATGGCAAAAATATTGATTGCCACACAGGAAACAACCTGGTTGCCGCGTTTGGTGACACAGGCGTAGCCGTGCATCATGGAAAAAATAATACCGATTCCAATAGAACCCAAGAGACCCCACCATGCCGATTGTGTCCAATGCGCTACAGTTGCCGCAACAAAGGCTCCACCGAGCATCTTCCCTTCCAGCCCAAAGTCAATCACTCCGGAACGTTCCGCAAAAATTCCGCCCATTGCGGCTAATACGAAAGGCACAGAAATCCGGAGAGTGCCATCCAAAATTAAAATTAAATCATTCCACATAAGTTGATATACTGTTAACGTTTCTTTAGCATAATTGGTGAAGTCCACCTTATCTGGCGGTCCTCTATTGGATTATAAGATTCTGTGAGCAAAATGTTTCACAATCTGCTCGATTTGTGGCCGGAAAAGATTCTCCAGAGCTCCTGCGAACAGAATCACCAACCCTTGGATTAATACTACCATGTGACGGTCTATGGCTTGTACTTCGAATGATAGTTCAGCACCGCCCTGATAAAGGATTCCAAATAGCAGGGAAGCCAACAAAATTCCTAAAGGATGGTTGCGTCCAATCAGTGAAACGGCAATTCCTGTGAATCCGATACCGGCTTGGAAATTAAGCATAATTCGGTGACTGGAACCCATAATTTCGTTAATTCCCACAAAACCAGATAACCCTCCACAAATGGCCATGGCTAAAATAATGTTTCGGGAAACATTGATTCCAGCGTAAACGGCGGCTGATTCGTTCGTTCCAACGGTCCGAAGTTCATAGCCCCAACTGGTATACCAAACATATCGCCACACCAACAATAAGCATAGCAGTGCAAAGAAGAATGTTCCATTGAGAGGAGTTTGAGTTATTTCGATTCCAAACCAGTCAAATATCTCGTGCATTTGAGGAATCCAAACTCTTTCTCCAAAGTCACGGGATTCAGGAGACATTTCTTTGGGCGGTCTGAGCACATGCGACAGGAGATATACCATTATAACTGAAGCGATAAAGTTGAACATGATGGTTGTTACCACCTCATGGCTTCCATGTCTGGCTTTCAAATATCCTGGTATTGCTCCCCAAATTCCACCGAAAATTATGGAGACGAGCACCGCTAACGGAAAAACCATCCAAAGCGGCCAGTTTTCCAGCCACAGGCAAAGCAATCCAACCGCAAGTCCACCAATATAGGCCTGTCCTTCTGCTCCAATATTGAACAAACCACAATGAAATCCGATTGCAAATGCCAACCCTGTGAAAATAAAATTGGTGGTGTAATAAAGCGTGTAGCCCAAACCTTCTTCATATCCAAAGGCTCCATAAAGCATGGTTCTCAGGGCAAACCACGGATCTTCACCCAGTGACCAAATCACAATTCCAGAGATAAAAAACGCAACTAACAGGTTAGTCACTGTAACTATAGTAACCACCAGATTATTGGATTGACGCTCGTTCATGCCATCTCTTTCTGTACTCCTGCCATCAGCAGTCCAATATCACGTTCGTTGGCATCTTTAGCCATTACCTCTCCCATTATTTGTCCATCAAACATGACTAATATTCGGTCACTCAAAGAGAGGATTTCATCTAGCTCCACTGAGATCAACAAAACAGCTTTTCCAGCATCACGCATGGCGATTATTTGACGATGAATAAATTCAATCGCTCCAATATCCACGCCACGAGTCGGTTGTCCTACCACCAATAAATTAGGGTCACGCTCCATTTCCCGGGCCACCACCAGTTTTTGCTGATTGCCTCCGGAAAATAGGGTAGTTCTCAGAAAAGGATTGCTGGGGCGCACGTCAAAATGCTCCATCTGTTCAGTACAGGATTGAACAATAGCATCTCTATCCATTTCAAGAAAACGGTTGTAGGCTGGATCCTTATGGTAACCCAAAATTATATTCTCGTTGGCGGAAAAGGATGTCACTAAACCTCGGCGCTGGCGGTCCTCTGGAACGTGGCCCATGCCAAATCGCCTCATTGTAGCGGCATCTGTACTTAAAGCCGGAGTAATTGTTTCATTTTTTATTTGAATCTGTCCCTCCTGCAATGGCTTGATCCCAGTGATGACATCCATGAGTTCGGACTGTCCGTTTCCTGAAACCCCGGCAATTCCAACAATTTCTCCGGAATGAACTTCAAAGTTAACATCTTTAACTCGATGAACTCCGGCATCATCGGTAACGTTGAGATGTTCCACTTTTAATTCCGTCTTTCCTACTTTTGCTGGAGCTTTATCCACCCGCAGTAGAACCTTTCTTCCCACCATCAATTCTGCCAATTCTTCACGGTCAGTTTCTGAAGTTTTTCGGTGTGCCACTATTTTTCCCTGGCGCATAACAGAAACATTATCGGTGATGGCCATGATTTCCCGGAGCTTGTGTGTAATCAAAATCACCGTTTTTCCCTGTTTCCGCAGTTCATCGAGAATACGAAACAAATGGTCTGCCTCTTGTGGAGTCAGTACTCCGGTCGGTTCATCAAGAATCAGAATATCCGCTCCCCGGTAAAGTGCTTTGAGAATTTCAACTCTTTGCTGCAGTCCAACGGGTAATTTGTTAATAACTGCATTAATATCGACTTCCAGATGATATTCTTTTTCCAGACGGTTCAGTTCACGTTCGGAAGCTTGTAGAGATCCTTTTAGAGAAAAACCCTTCTCAGTTCCAAGTACGACATTTTCCAACACAGTAAAAGTGTCAACCAGCATGAAATGCTGGTGCACCATACCGATTCCTGCATCAATCGCATTATGTGCGCTGCGAATCACAGTCGGTTTTTCCTTAACTGCAATTGAACCGGAATCGGCTTGATAGAAGCCGTAAAGAATACTCATCAAGGTAGATTTACCTGCTCCATTTTC
>UINC01001676.1_pt1 | contig 18609 bp, 13 predicted proteins | sample 5385821 | NCBI WGS metagenome assembly UINC01 (sample SAMEA4666929, study PRJEB26691) | marine metagenome | isolation source: Pacific Ocean | place: Pacific Ocean | collected 2011-10-13 | reverse complement strand
TGACATCAGAATCCGCCATGTCTCTGTCGTGCTTGAAGAGATCAGGTCTTCCATTTCCAATCAGTTTTTTCATGACTTGTTTGAAATAAAAATGATAAGGTCCATTCACCCCTTTGCCATATTGTTGAGCTGTTTTTTCATCATCAGCAACAAATATACTTTTAGCAACTCGCCAGTTTTCTGGTTTCGCTTCATAACCGCCTTGCTCGCAACCTTTTTTGTACATAGGCCAATGCGAAGCCACCCAATTTGGTTGAAGAAAGTTTGCTGAAATCGGTTGCCAACCTCGTTCTGCAGCGGCAACGACGCCTTTAGAAAAAGGAGCGACAACCGTCACTACTATTGGAGGGTGGGGTTCTTGATATGGGGTAACAATAACTCCCTGTCCTGTTTCTTCCACGTAGTTTTTTTCAGTAGTGATATCCCAATATTTACCTTTGATGTTATAGGGAGCAGGATTCTGCCATATCTCCAAAATATGATTAATTGATTCAACAAACATTTCGGTTCTATCGTTATCTAGATTTCCAAAAATTTCTGCATCTGACAATAAACCGCCTGGACTGATACCAAAAAGAAATCTACCTTCAAGCATATTATCAAGCATGGCGACTTGAGCAGCCACTGCAGCCGGATGGTTATTCGGCAGGTTAACCGTTCCACTACCCAGTTTAATATTATTTGTAGAGTCAATGAGGCTGGCTATAAACACAAGGCATGAAGTAATTGCTTCTGCTTTATCTGTTATATGTTCACCAATAAAAGCTTCACTAAAACCTAATTGATCAGCAAGTATTATTGCTTCTCTATCTTCCTTCAGCACATCCACATAATTCCTGCTTGGAGGATGCAAGGGCATCGTAAATAATGAAAGATTCATATTATTTATGTTATTAAAAAAGATTATTTATTGATCAATTGATAAATAGTAGTATATCTGAATTGATTTAACAATTAAGTATCTGATTTAATCGAATACTATTGTTACAAATCAGTTAATATTCAAGGAGATTAATGGCAGAACAACAAATAACACCTATCGCAATATGGCCTGGATTGGAGGACGGGGTTCCCAAACCAATTATGCCTTATAGTCCAGCTATAAGACTAGGAGATTGGGTGTTTATAGCAGGACAATTAGCCAGTGATTTTAAAACAGGCGTGCCCAAAGAGTTGATTCCCAAATCTGGAGGCAGCAGCACTGGACTTCAACTTCAATCGGATTTTATTTTCAAAAATATGGCTCAGACTGTTCAAGCAGCTGGAGCTAATATGAGAACAGATGCTGTCAAAATTTGGGAATGGTTTGTCTCGAATAAACCTGATGCACAAGATATTGCCAGTGGTAATAATGCTCATCATGTTGACATTAATAGTTATGAGCGTTCATTACATCAGGCATTTGATAACAAGTGTCCCTCTAGGTCTTCTATTGGCATTAAAGAACTAATGTGGCTTGGCACTAAAATAGAGTTAGAGGTGATGTGTCTAATCACAGAAGATAAGACCACTTATTATAATTTAGACTCTGATCCCGAAAAAACTGGTGCATTGAGAAAAGGTGATTGGGTTTTTATTTCAAATCAAAATCCAGAGAATCATAAAGGAGAAATCCCAGAATCATTAGAAGCACAGTTTGATGTTGTTATGAGCAAGATTACAGAATTATCTGAACGCTCAGGTTCATCTTTAGAAAATGCAGTAAAAGCTGAGGTTTTTATCAGTCATCCAAACGACTTCATCGCTATTGACCAGTTATGGAAGAAATGGTTTCCTAATAACCCTCCAGCACGATTTGTTTTACCAAGATCAGCTATGCAAGCGGGCGATTCAAAAGTTGAAGTTTCAATGATGTCTTTGGTTAATGACACTTCACTGTCTAAGAAAATTATTGAGACTTCTGAGGCACCAGAACCACTTGGACATGAACCCCAAGCTGTACAGGTTGATTATCTCTTATTTTACAGCACTCAAATGGCCTTTGATTCTTCAGGGAAGATTGCAGAAGGAATGACCAGGAATAATGCAGCACCTTGGTATGGCAGACCAGCTCAAGCACAAATGAGATATATGATGTCAAATATCAATACGATTGCTGAAGCAGCTGGTTCCTCAGTTGAGAATATTGTAAGAAGAGCCTGTTTTCATAATGATTTACAGTGGTTTGCAGAATCAATTGAAGAATGGGCCAGGTATTTTCCAAATGATAAACCGGCTTCAACAACTATAGGTCTTAATGATTCATTGGTTATTGATGGCTCTAATACACTATTAGATTTAATAGCATATGTGCCTAAATAGCTTTTAAAATAATGAAGAAAATCAGTTTTTTAGGATTGGGTAAGATGGGTTCAGTGATGGCACCATTATTCATTGAAGCAGGCCATCAACTGACAGTATTTAACCGTAATAAAGATAAAACTGAAGCCTTGAGAGAGCAGGGCGCTATGATTGCTTCCAATCCAGCTGAAGCTTCTGAGGCATCTGAATATGTTTTTACTATGTTGAGTGATGATGCAGCGGTGGAGTCCGTGTTTTTGTCTGAACAGGGTCTACTCAGCATTGATGTAAAAGATAAGTTGTTTATCGATATGAGCACCTTAAAACCGTCGACTGTTAAGATGCTTGCCAAAAAAGTCTCTGATGCGTCAGCTTATTTTATTGATGCACCCGTTTCTGGAACAGTTGCACCAGCTGCAAAGGGGCAGCTGATGTTTTTTTGCGGTGGTGCTAGTGAGCAAATTGAAAGAGCTAGACCATTATTAGACATTTTATCTAGACGAATTATCCATGCTGGAGATATTGGGTCTGGCTCTCTTTTAAAGCTGGTGGTTAATTTGCCGTTGGCAATTTATTGGCAGGCTTTAGCAGAGGCAGTATCACTGGGTTCATCGGGTGATCTTAGTGATGAGATTATGCTCGATGCAATAGCAGATAGCTCAGCTGCTTTAGCAGTTCTGAAGATGAAGATACCTGTCATGTTAGGCGAAGATTTACCCGTGGCGTTTGATATGAACAGTATGGTAAAAGATTTGAAATCTATTCTTGTAACTGCTGATGAGTCAGGCCTAAGATTACCTACAACCACTTCAGCACTTAATGTGTATATAAAAGCCATTGAAGAGGCTGGAATGGGCCAAGATGATGCAGTGAAAGTATTGAGTTTCGTGAAAACATTAGAAGATATTAAAACCTCTTAAAACAATCTATGGAACAGTTCTCAGAAATCAGAGATGACATGCAAATAGATTGGGACTGCCCAATAGAAATGGATGATGGCTTGGTTCTAAGAGCAGATATTTTTCATCCAATAAATAAAGGCAAGTTCCCAGTAATTATTACTTATGGTCCTTACGCTAAGGGACTTCCTTTTCAGCAGGGCTATCCTAGTGCTTGGGAAAGAATGGCTGAAAAACACCCGGATGTTACTGCTGGTTCTTCAAATAAATATCAAAATTGGGAAGTGGTTGATCCAGAGAAATGGGTTCCTGATGGATATGTTTGTGTACGAATTGATTCTAGGGGTTGTGGAGCTTCTCCAGGATATATAGATCATTTTTCTCCAAGAGAAACGCTCGACTTTGTGAATTGCATAGAATGGGCGGGACAACAAGAATGGAGTAACGGTAATGTCGGTATTAATGGTGTGTCCTACTATGGTATCAATCAATGGCAGGTAGCTTCAAAGCAACCTAAGTACCTCAAAGCAATGTGCATTTGGGAAGGCGCGAGTGATTGGTATCGAGACATGACCCATCATGGCGGTATTCTTAGCACCTTTTGGGCCAATTGGTTTGATATGCAGGTTAAAACAGTACAATACGGACTTGGTCACAATGGCATGATTAATCAATTTAATCATAGACCTATTTGTGGCGATACAGAATTGACAGAAGCTGAGCTTGAGAAGAATCGTTGTAATTTTGGTGAAGAAATTAAAGCTCATCCAATGATGGATGAATATCATAAAGAAAGATCAGCGGTTTGGGAAAAAATTACAATACCATTCCTATCGGCTGGTAATTGGGGTGGCCAAGGTCTACATCTGAGAGGGAATACTGAAGGCTTTGATAGAGCTGCATCCAATAATAAGTGGTTGGAGATGCATGGTCTTGAGCATTGGACGGAGTTTTATACAGATTATGGTGTCAATCTTCAAAAACGTTTTTTTAATCATTATCTTAAAGGGGCAAATAATGACTGGAGTCAGCAACCTAGAGTTCAACTTCAGGTCAGGTATATTAATGGTTTTAAGGAGCGTCATGAAAATGAATGGCCAATTGAAAGAACTCAATGGACAAAGATGTACCTTGATGCAGACAACAATTTGAATCATCAACATTCAGTTACTTCATCATCCTCATTATCATACGAAGCCATGGGTGAGGGTTTAAATTTCAAATCAAAACCCTTTGAGCAAGAAACAGAGATAACAGGTCCATTGGCACTTAAATTATTTATTTCTTCTTCTACAGCTGATACAGATCTATTTGTTGCAATGAGATTATTCAGTGATACAGATAAAGAGATAGTGTTTCAGGGAGCTGTTGACCCTTATACTCCAATTGCTCAAGGGTGGTTAAGGGCATCTCACAGAAAGCTGGATACAGACCTCTCTAAACCATGGAGGCCGTATCATAGTCATGATCAAAAGCAGTTATTGGATCCTGATGAGATTGTTGAGCTTGATATAGAGATTTGGCCAACTTCAATTGTTATACCTGAAGGTTATTATTTAGTGTTAACTGTCAGGGGTAAAGACTATGAATACCCTCTAGCACAGACACAAAGCTTATCTAACTTTAAGAATCAACTGACCGGTTGTGGGCCTTTCCTACATAATGACCCTTTTGATAGGAATAAGAACCTTGAGAGCATCACCACACTCCATTTTAGTCCAGAGAACCCTTCCTATTTGTTGTTACCAATTATTCCTGAAAAATGAATATTAATAATCAGAAAATTATAGCTTTAATTCATGCTCTAGAAGAATCTGAAGAACCTATTAAGCAATCATTTAAAAAAATTTGGCCCAATGCGAAATTCAATCAATATGCTGATTTTGAACTGTCTAAAGATAGAGCCAGAGGTTTAGATGAGGATATTATCAGACAGAGAATTATTGATCTGGGGATGGCTGCCATTGAAGATGGAGTCGATGCAATATTATACACTTGCAGCGCTTTCGGGGACGCAATCAATGCCGCGAAAGAGCAAATTAATATTCCAGTGTTTAGACCAAATGAATCAGCTTTTGATGAGGCAATCATCAAAGGAAAAACAGTTCACATCTTAGTGACATTTATTCCATCATTAGAGCTGTTGGTTAATGAATTTAAAACAATGAGCAAGGGATTAAATATAGATGTGAATGGTTATTTGGTTGACGGTGCTCTGAATGATTTGAAAAATGATCAGGTTGATCTGCACAACAAAAAAATCATCGAAACAATAAGAAAGATTCCTGAAAATGAAACGGTCATTCTGGGACAATTCTCAATGGCTAGAGCTTCAGATTTAATTGCAAAAGAAATGCCAAATCGTCTTGTTCTTAATACTCCTGATGCATCTGTATTAAGACTAAGAGATACTATTGAACCCAAGTAAAACGACTTCTTTTTCTCAAATATTGTCTGGAGTCAGTTTCATCCAAAAGCTGTTCTTGCAAATGATCTGATTCTCTTACAACTTCACCATGATCAATAGTTTTATGCTTACCATTCTCAACAACAACTTCTCCTTGAACCATTACTGCTGTAATTGCACCTTGATTCGGTCCATTGCCATACACTAAATTAGCTATCATCGCACCCATCGGTGTCAAATGACTTTCAGATGTTCTATCTATAAGTAGAATATCTGCAAACTTCCCTGACTCTAGAGATCCAATTTTTTCATCCATCATAAGGGCTTTAGCACCATCAATGGTAGCCAATTCAAGTGCTTGCTCAGCACTGCCATAAAGAACTTCATCACCCGTCCATTTAGTTTGAGTATCAGACATCATAGTGCGATGCTGATCCCCCATTCTTTGTGCTGTAAGGAAGCTTCTCATTGCCGTCCAAAGATCATGACCATAAGCAACCACTGGTCCATCTAGGCCTAGACCACAGGTTACATTTGACTCCAAAAACTTTTTTGCATCAAAATTAACTAAACCAAGTACTTGTTCCATATCCGGGACTAAAGCCACAGCTGCTCCACAATCAGCAATTAATTTTTCTTCTCCTGGCCTTAGGTTTTGTGAGTGTGCAGAGATAACATTTGGACCTAGAATTCCAACATGATCTAACCATTCAAAAGAACCGCCTTCCCATCCTCTTCTGGAGGCAAGATATTTGTGATCTAAAACAGCTGGTGCATGAATATCAAATTGCCTATCATTATCAACAGTCCATTTCCAAAGTTCAATGAGCTGATCAGGTTCACAGTAAGTGATTCCTATTGTTGAAGCGGTCACTGATATTTTATCATTCTCCCACTCAGATTTTACCCTTTCAGTTTCAGCTAATCCTTCATCTAAGTCTTCTCTGAAACCATTGGGTACAGCTTCTTTGTCATTGATTGTTAGTCTCGCCATTCGACAACGTATCCCCGAGTCATCAATTGCTTTTAACACTCCATCAATAGATCTTTTATGTAGATGTGTAAAATGATCATCAGCTGTTGTGGTTACACCTCTCAGCAGAAGATCCATGACAGGCGGCATTGATGCTATATATGATCTTTCTTCATCGCATGCTCCTGTCATAGGGTAATAAAATCCAAACAATCTTTCTTCATAGGTTGTGCCATCTGCCATCCCTCTCATGCACCCCTGGATTAAATGAGAATGTACATTGACTAGTCCTGGTAAAACAATAAAACCATCCCCTCCGAGTTGATTATCAGATTCATATTTACATTCACTTATCGACCCAACTGATTCAATTATTCCCTTGTTAACTGCAACATACCCATCAAGAAAAACATGTCGCTCTTGATCCATTGAAATAACAATTCCTTTGAGTAAAGTGTCACATTTTTTCTTCATGACCATTTTAATTGCTTTCCCCCAATGATTGTTGATCCACATTGTAAAGCGTTATTAATAAACAGCTTATAAATAAACATATCACTGGGAAACCCCCAGCATTGAAATACATCATATTGATTACACTCTCTGATTGAGAATTTGATGAGGCATCATAATTAACATAACCCAGCAAAATGCCCAAAATCGATGGCCCTATTGCAAAAGATAATTTCTCAACTGTTGTGTAAACACCAGCTAAGATTCCTTCTCGTCTATGACCGCTGGTTTGAAAATCATATTGCATGGTATCTGGCAGCATCGATTGCCCCACTAAAAGAAGTCCACCCGCACCAATTCCAAGAAACACACCTCTGATGATGATACCCATTTCTGATTCTCCAGGAGTAACAAGCATCCATGATAAGGCTCCTAGTCCCCATGATATAGAGGCTAAATAGTAGCCATTCTTCTTACCAATCTTATTAATAATCTTTACCCAAATTGGTTGTGAAATTAACATAATTGAACCTTGTACCAGAAAGTAGAAACCTAAATAATTGTAGGAAAGATCCATGACCCTAGTAAACAAATAGGGTAGGGACGCCAAGAAAACTGCAAAACCTGTTAATTGTGTAACCTTTATACCCAATAATATTGCAAAAGGTTTAATTTGAAATGCTGTCTTAAATTGTTGAAAGAATGAGCTAGCTTCTTTTGTTTCAATATCTGAATTAACAAATGATGCGTCTTTGGTCATCCATACACAAAGAACCCCTGCTAGAACCATAATGATGGCTAATGTATTGGCCATACCACTATGACCAATGATCCCACTACCAAAGAAGACGACCAATGCAGGTCCTAAAGCTGAGCCACCTAACTGGCCAGCCGCAACTGCCATCACTCTGTATGACATTAGATCAGTTCTCGCATTGTAATCAGTTGTAATCTCAGCAGGCATGGCTAAATAAGGCACATTAAAAATGGTATAGCCTGTGGCATTAAGTATCAGAGCAAATAGTGTAATCAAGATTATATTTTGAGAATCAGAAAAGAGAGCTAAATTGAATAGCAAAATAAAAGATAAAGCACACATTATGGTCCCCAAGAGAACATAGGGTCTTCTTTTCCCCCAAGAGGATTTTGTCCTGTCACTAATTCTTCCCATCACAGGGTCTGTGACAGCATCATAAATTTTAGATAGACCAATCAGTAGACCAGCTGTTGTGGCATTCATATTGACAAAATCAGTCAGGTAAACCAGCAAAAGCAAGCCATTGGCTTGAAACATCAGTGAAACTGTTAAGGTTCCAATACCCCAGCCAAATTTTGTTTTAAAAGGGAGCATAAATTGATTGTCCTGTTATCTAAGTAGCTCTTTTGCAATCATGCTTCGCAGTGCTTCAGATGTGCCTTCATATATTCTCATGGGTCTAATATCTCGATAGCATCTCTCCAGGATTGTCTCATCAGAGAGTCCAGCAGCACCATGAATTTGCATGGCTTTATCAACAACTTTTGTGACCATTTCTGTTGCATGCAATTTGGACATTGCCGTTTGAAGATAAACTTTTTCACCTTCTTGCGCGCGTAAAGCTGTGTCATAAACCAAAAGTCTGCAGTTATGTAATTCTAAAGCTGAATCTGCAATCATCCATTGTATAGCTTGTCGAGATGAAAGAGGTTTGCCGAATGTGTGCCTCACTTTTGCATATTCTGTCGCCATTTCAAGACAACGATCAGCTATCCCTAAAGCTCTTGCAGCAATCTGAATTCTGCCTGAGAAAAGATAATCAGTGCCTGAAGACCATGCTTGTCCTGTTTTGCCAAGTAATTGTTTTGCGTCAACCACGCAATTGTCAAAGAATAATTCATATGTATTTTGTCCATGGATCATTTTTTGTTCTCTACCAATTGTGAACCCAGGAGCTCCGGCATCCACAATAACCCATTGCAGACCATCATGACGCTCTGTGCCTTTTAGGCGGGTTAGAACAAGAATGAACCTTGCGGTTTTGGCTTTGAAGATCCAACACTTATTTCCATTAATCACCCAGCCATCTTGGCTTTGCTCAATAGTGGTTTGTATACCTGCCATGTCGCCACCTGCGCCGGGTTCGCTAAATGCACTGGATCCATGAAACTCTCCTTTGACAGCGGGCACCATATACTTATTTTTTTGTTCTTCTGTGCCTAACTCATAAAGCATTGAGGCAAATGTTGAAGAAAAAACACTGCAACCCGCAGTTGATCGATGAACTTGTTCTGTGATGATGCAATTATCCAGTGGCCCCAGTCCTGCACCTCCAGCATCTTCTGGTGTTTCTCTTGCAGTCAATCCCATTTCATGGACTTTCGCTGTTAATTCCAGATACATGTCTTCTGGTAATTCGTATGAGTTCGCCCGATCCGGTAATTGTTTTTCAAGAGGTATTAATTCATTATCAACAAATCTTTTCACCGTATCTTGGAGGATCAAAGTTTCTTCTGGGAGCTTATAAAGCATTTCTATTTCTCTCTTATTTTTCTATTTAGTTATTATTAAAGAAAATCACCCAAACAATCTACCCATTTCTTTGGTTCATCTCTAATGAAAAATACAGAGCCTCCCTCAATTTCTCTAAAAGTAAAATCTGCTCTTAGTGATTGAACTCTGGGCACAATATAGTGCAAGGGATCACCCGTGTTGGTGATAACTAAGCAGGGTTGTTTCAATGCTAATAAAGTTCTTTTCAGATCATAGCCAAACGCTGCATGATGACAAAACCATTCATTTTCTCCCGCAAGAAATACATGCAGAAGTGACATGTGGCACGATTCAAGTGTCGCTCTATCACCAACCCTGCTTTGAATCCAGTTCCAATAATTCAGTAAATGGGAGCCATCATTTTTTGGGGATAAATCTACTTTTAAATTATTCATGCGTTCTCTACGCTCTTCGTTTGTATACAAAGGGATTCCATGAAGTATAATTTTTTCGACACCATTGGGATAAGAGTTGGCAAATTCACAGGCAATCGAGGCACCGGTATGATGGCCAATCACTGTAGTTGTATCTAAGTTTTGATCCTCAAGGACTTGAGGTAACACGGAAGCATATTCTTCAATACTTAAAGGTTGATTCGGTTTGTCAGACATCCCATAACCTAAGGTATCCGGTGCAATCACTCTAAATCCAAGTTTATTAAAATAATCAAATGTATATAGGAATTGCAGCGAGGATTGAGGGGTCATGTGTAAAAGTAGCAGGGGTTTGCCTTCGCCACTAGTTAAATAATGAACTTGACCCAGGTCAGTATTTACATAGTGTTTTCTCAAGAGACCGCCGTACTTTTAATTAAAATTTCACAGGATTGATTTTTGGAAATCCCCATGGCGTTTTCCATGGCGCTCGAAGATATGTACCATCTTCGTGTTTCTCAAACATATTGAGAAATTCCACTTGAGGGTGATTTTTTAATTCTTCAATATTAGAAAACTCAACAGCCCAGACCTCATATCGATAGAATATTTCAAGCACCTCCTCCGACGTCATTTTTGTGAGATATTTGTCCCAAAGTGGTCTAGCATGACTAGCTTTTGTTCCAACACCAAATGAATTCCACCAATTTTTAACTAAATCTTCATCTTTTATAAATTCTTCATACATCCCAAATTCTTTAATCATTTCATAAAATTTTTCTTCAGTGAGAGCAGGTGATGGTGTTGCAAAGATTGAGCGATCTTTGGTTCTTTGACCAAAATTTGACCCATCGGTTTCATTTTTGCAAAAATTCCCTTCCCAACTGTCGGGATCACTAAACCCTGACCATTGAAGAGTTTTTATTGCCATCATTGTTCCAAGCATGCTGGAATTTACTTTCTGCCCTTGACCAGTTTGAATGCGATGATACAGCGCTGAAAGTATTGCAATAAAACTCATAGCTGCTGTGCATGTAGATACAACATCAGCGCCCACTCGAATCGGTTCTTCACCGACATCACCCATGGTTCTGAGATAGCTGGACATAGCTTGAATTGTAAGATCGCTTCCTGGTTTATTTTTCATTGGTCCTCGATGTCCAAACGCTGAGAGAGAGAAATGGATAAGTGCTGGGTTTTTAGCTTTCAATGCATCGTAATCATAGATTTTGGATTCAGGACTATTGTTGGTCCACTCTTCCATAAGAATATCAGCATCTTCTATAAGTGACTCAAATTCTAATTGTCCCTTATCAGTGTGAAGGTCAATCTGAGTAATTGTTTTATTTCTATTAAATGATTGATATAAAGCACTTACTCCTTTGTCAGTTTGAGGGCTTAATTCTTTTGACCAGTCACCTCCAATGGGTTCTACTTTCACAACTTCGGCACCGGCTTCAGCCAGCATAAATGAGAGATACGGTCCTGAGTACCCCTGTGTGGTATCTACTACTTTAATGTTTTTTAGGGGGTATTCAGGAGAATCGGATTGCTCTTGTGAGATCTCTGTTGTTTTATTCTCAAACCCTTCATTAATTGCTTTTTCTGTGTCTCCACCTGGTACTGGAATCGAGGTATCAATTTTAGGTGGTGTTTCACTAAACTCCCATGGTAAGCCACCTACATAGAAAGGACCCGTGTGTTCACCATCCACTTCCACTAAGAAATTATTCTCTAGAATTTGTTGATGAAATTGCAAATCATCAAAGCATAAGTCAAAACTATTTGGAACCTTCGCTTTGGTCAGTATTAAGGACCACCATCGAGACGGTTTTTGTATAAAGTGCTCTTTGATTATCCCGTCGAGTTCATCACGATTATTGATTCGATCAGTGTTCTTAATAAATCTTGGATCCTCGGTTAACTCATTTAAGCCAACGGCGTTACAAAAATTGGACCATTGATCCTGGTTGTCACAAGAAACAGCTAAATATTTATTATCTTCACATAAATAACAATGATTTGGAGCAGAAGTAGAAGAACCGCTACTAAGCGGTTCTCCTTGGGTGTTGGCTAACAATACTTCTGAAACTTTATTATTCATATTGGCTAGTGCGTTAGCCAAATGAGAGGTTTTGACCCAACAGGCATGACCAAAGCGTTCTCTTTCAATTAGTCCGAGCATAATCAAACCGCAGAAAAAAATTGCTCCTGTAGGGTCTAGATGAGTAAATCGAATCAACTGACCGTCTCCCCCTCGATACCCAGTAATACCGCTCATTCCACTAAACGCTTGAAGATGTGGCTCTAGGGCCGCTAGATTTTTCATGGGCCCATCGTCCCCATAGCCAGAGCTTGAAGCAAAAACTAAATTAGGATTCGATTTATGCAAGGTTTCATAGCCAAGCCCAATTCTATCAGCTACTCCTGGCCTGAAATTTTCAATAAGAATATCCGCTTCTTTGGCTAAATTGAGCATCGCATTCATACCTTCTTCTTCTTTGGTATTAAGCCCGGCTGATTTTTGATTTAGGTTGGTTGAGCTGTAGGCAGTTGAAAGTTTGTTTTGATGCGGGTAGAGCACCCTAAGAAATTCCCCTTGGGGGGGTTCCACTTTAAAAACTTCAGCACCTAGATAACCCAGCAGAGTTGCAGCCCAAGGACCAACAATGGAGGTTCCTATACTTAAAACTTTTACCCCATTAAGCGGGCCTTTAGCTTCTTTCATTTTTTTCTCCAAATAAACTGATAGCTAATATAACAGTTATTTATCAAACGATAAATATTGAATTAACTCATCTCCTTTATTAATTTCGTTGCAGCTGCTCCTGCTAATCTTCCAAAAGTGGTTGCAGTGAGAAGACCGTTCCCAGCCATATATCCCCAATCAGAAGGACCAGATATACCTCGAGCGGATCCTCCTCCTGCGAAAAGATTCGGTAATTTATTGCCTTGTGTGTCTAGGACTCTTGCAGTTTCATCCACCACTAAACCGCCCTGAGTATGAAACAATGCTCCAGTTACCTTCACAGTATAATAGGGTGGCGATAGTTTTGGTTTATGCGTGAAATCTCTGCCAAAATTATCTTGTTTTTTACCGTCTACCATCTCTTCAACTTCTCTCATTGTATTCTCTAGTGAAGGTTCATCTATCCCCGTCAACTCGCTTAATCCACCGATGGAGTTTGCGCTCATAATTGCCTTTGCTTCAATAGCATTGTGATAATCTTCGAATTCCATCATGAGTTTATGAAGCCGTTCATCAAATATATTCCAAGCAATTTTATTGGGTTGACTAACTACTTCAACAGCTTGTTCAGAATAACCTTTTGATTCATTTGAAAATCTTTGACCATTTTCATTGACCTGGAACGCGCCTTCCATAATCATGGGCCATAAGATTGGAACGCCTCTGCCAGCGGCTAAACCACCGTGTCCCTGATAGGATGAAATATCAGCCAACCCCGTGCCCAATGCCTTGCCCCAGATGATTGCATCACCTTTGTTACCCGGGTGTCCAAAAAATTCAGCCTCTTTGATTTGAGGCATATATTTTTCAATCATTTCGGGATTGCCAGCAAAACCACAGCAACCAAGAATTAATGCTTCGCAGCCAACTTCCTCTATTTTACCGTCGTTTCTTAAAATCCTGACGCCTAAAATTCTATTAGTGGAGTCACTGAAAAGATCTGTAACTAATGCATTTGTGAGGATGTCAATTCCTGATCTTTCAGCTGCTCTGCATAATGTTCCCATTAACTCACTTCCTGTTCTATTAGGGGTTCCATGCATTCTCATTAACGAATGTCCGGGATACAGAAAACTGTCAACCAAACTTAAAGGGATCTGATATTGATCAATTAGCCATTCTATGGTTGTTGAGGACTCTTTGGCTAAACAATTTGCAATTATTGGGTCAGTTTCACCCTTGGTTTTTGTCATTATGTCATTTGCAAATATCTCAGGTGAATCTTGGATACCCGCTTCTCTTTGCAATCGGGTGTTTGCTCCAGGTATTAATCCTGTGGACATTGCCGTGGTACCCAAGGGAGTCGAATCTCTTTCAATCACCAGTACTTCAGTGTCATTTTCTTTGACAGCTAAGGCTGCACATATGCCACAGCCTCCAGCTCCAACCACAATAATGGGAATTGAATACTCAAATTGCTTGTGATCATCAAAAATTACGCTCAATAGTTGTCTCCTAACTTCTCGAAAATAAATATAGACCATGATTGTCTATAGATTTGATAATTTTACCTTCGGCTACTAAATAATTGAGATGTGACATGGTCTCGCCAACTGCAAGCAACAGGTTGTGTTTATTAATTTTACTTTGAAAGAGTAACGGGAAAAATTCACTAACGGTTTTTGGTTGATCAATGTATTCGTAGATTTTTTTTAACTTCTCTTGATGATTTGAGACGAGTGTTTCAATTCTGATGTGAGCGCCTTCAAAGGGGTAACCATGAGACGGAAGCACCAAAGTGTTATCGGGAATACTTTGTTTTATTTTTTCTAAGCTCTCTAACCAATCTCTCAAAGGGTTTGAGTCAGGATGAGCTGGGTTTACACTGACATTGGGTGTAATTCTTGGTAACAGAACATCCCCACAAATAAAAACATTTTTTTGTTCAGAATATAGGCAAGCGTGTGCGGGAGAATGACCCTCAGCAAGAATGATTTTCCATATTCCATCACTGAGTTGGGGGGTTTGTTGATCTTTAAGTTCCTGGAAATTACTTTTAAGATTGGTGACTAAAGTTTTTCTGTATCCAATTCTCTCAATAAAATGTTGTTGTGATTCCTCGTCATAACCGCATTTTTTATAATAATCTAGGGTTATCTTTTGTTGTTCGGGGTTCATCCCTTTGCTGATTTTTAATGTTTCGTTGAATTCTTTTTTTGTGAAATACGGCTCAATATCCCATTCATTTGTTAACCAACCTGCTAGTCCTGAGTGATCAAGATGCATGTGAGTGATTACTATTTTTTCAAGAGGTTTTGTTTTGAATACATTTGTAAAAATATTTTTCCAAACAGTTTTTGATTCCTCTGTTGCCATCCCACTATCGACAATAGTCCATCCCTCATCGCCTTCTAATAACCAAAGATTTATATGATTTAAAGCAATAGGTAAAGGCATCCTGAGCCAATAAATATTGGGGGCAACCTTAAGTGTCTGGCCATCAGCTGGTCGTTTTGAGAATGGGTAATCTAATTTAGAATTTTCTTTCATAACGTATATCTTTTATGTTAATTGCATTTCATTGTGAAGTCAGTTTTCCTTTGCTAGTTTTTTAAAAGCAATTAGCGAATCAGGGTTCGCTAGAGCATCAATATTCTTAATTTCCTTGCCTTCAATGGCAGCCTTCACTGACAACTCAGAAATTTTACCGCTTATTGTTTTGGGTATATCATCGACTTGAATTATATTGGCGGGAACATGTCTAGGGCTCGCGTAAGTTTTAAGCCTATGTTTAATATTTGCTATTAAGTCATCGGTAAGTGTGTCTGCTTTATTTAATTTTAGAAACAACGTCACTATTGATTCTGAATTCTTGGTTGTTTCAATTACGACCGCATCAAGTATTTGAGGAAATTTTTCAGTTTGGCGGTAAATTTCAGCGGTCCCAATTCTTACCCCTCCAGAATTTAAAGTAGCATCGGACCGACCAAATATTATTACACCGTTATTTTTAGTTATTGTTGCGAAATCACCATGAGCCCATATGTCTTTATAGTTATTAAAATAACTCTGTTTATATTTTTTATTTTCCGGGTCGTTAAAGAATCCTATAGGCATTGAAGGGAAGGGTTGCGTGCAGACCAGTTCGCCTTTTTCTTGTTGGGAGGTTTCTTGTCCGTCACGATTAAAAACTCTGACATCCATCCCTAAACCAATAGATTGTATTTCGCCTTTATTCACAGGAAGAATAGGATTACCAAGGACAAAACATGAAATAATGTCCGTTCCTCCAGAAATCGAAGATATTTGGACGCCGTCCTTGATGTCATCTTGAATATATTGAAAATGATCTGAGAGTAAGGGCGAACCAGTGGAGAGAATTGTTCTCAATGATTCTAGCTTGTATTTTTTTCTCGGCACCACGTTGGCTTTCATTAACGTGCTAATGTAACCAGGGCTGATACCAAAATGGCTGATTTTTTCCTCGTCAGCAATATCCCATAAACATTCATTGTACGGATAAAATGGAGATCCTTCATAGAGAAGGATCGTAGCTTTGCTCGCCAATGCGCTTACAAGCCAATTCCACATCATCCAGCCGCATGTGGTAAAAAAGAATAGCCGGTCTCTTGGTTTTAAGTTTAAGTGCAGTTGATGTTCTTTCATATGTTGAATTAGAGTTCCCCCAGCGCTGTGAACAATACATTTTGGTTTTCCAGTAGTACCTGATGAGTACATTATGTATAAGGGATGATCAAAGGGTAGAGAAGCAAAAGAAAGTGTTTCTTCGCGATCCAAGCATTCATTAAATAAGGCGGCATTCTTTAGGTTTTTATAATCAGGGGTTGTGTCTGAGTTTTGAAAAATAAAGATCGCAGATAGGTTTTCTAACTTGGTTGAAACAGAAGCTATCTTGTCAGTTACATTAAATGTTTTTCCACCATATTGATATTGATCTACAGCAATTAAAACCTTTGGTTTAACCTGTCCTATTCTGTCGAAAATAGCATCTGCACCAAAATCTGGTGAACAGGAAGTCCAAATTGCACCCAACGAGCTAGTGGCAATCATTGCAATAATGGTTTCAGGACAATTGGTCATAATAGCAGCTACAACATCTCCTTTCGTAACTCCATGATCAATCAGTGTGATGGCAAAGGAGCGGACTTTATCGAAAAGCTCTTTGTATGAAAGTTCTCTCCTTCTGCCGATTTCGTCTCTATAGATAATCGCTGGAAAATTATCTGTTCTCGAAAAAAGATGCTCTGCAAAATTAAGTTCTGAACCAACAAACCACTTCGCATCGACCATATGGTTATCTAATTGTAAGATTTTAGACGGAGATTCAGTGAAATTAATTCCTGCGTATTTGGCAAAAGATGACCAAAAAATCTCAGGATATTCAACAGACCATTGATGTAATTCTGCATAGTTTTTAAAAGACAGATCATGATGAGCACCCAGAAAACCAATATATTCAGTTAATAAACTAGTATCGTTTTCATTAGGTGTCCACATTACTGTTCTTGGGTGATTCATTTTCCAATAAAGTATCTATTAATCAGTTGATAAATAAAAGATTTATAATATAATCACTATTTATCAACTGATAAATAAGAAAAACGGTACTAAAAAAGATGATAAATTTTTCATTAGAATATTTTCCACCCAATGATCAAGAAAGCTTGAAAAGCCTAATTGAGCAAGCCACTGTTATTTCTACTTATTCACCTCATTATATGAGTATTACTCATACTGCAAATCCTATGGTTAATAATCCAACAATGCAAACTGTTGAAATTCTTAAGAAACAACTAGCAGTTAGAGTGACGCCTCATATGACATGCATAAATTACTCCAAAACTGAGATCATGCAAATGGTTCAAGATTACTCATCTTTAGGGGTTGATTCTGTGGTCGCTTTAAGAGGCAACAAAAAACACAATGATAGGGAGAATGAACCTTATTTTGATAATTCACCTGAATTTATATCAGCGCTCAATGATAATTTTGATTTCAGAATTTCAATATCAGGTTATCCAGAAGGTCACCCTGAAAGGAAAGGTATCATCGCAGATTTTCTGTATCTAAAAAAGAAATGCGACGCAGGTGCCGATGAGATCATTACTCAATGGTGTTTTTCGAATGATGCTGTTCTTCGGTACAGGGATCTATGTGCTTCAAGAAATATAAATGTTCCAATTTCTATTGGCATACTGCCTATTAGCGATATGGAAAAGACCCAGCATTTCGCAAAGCTTTGTGGTTCTGTGATTCCTAGAGAAATAAAAGAAGCGTTCAATAAGAGTGAGGGCAATGATAAAGCTACTGAAGATTTAGGGGTTAGGGTTGCCATCCAACAAATAGAGAATTTATCCAATGAAGGGATCTATAATTTTCATCTTTATACTCTGAACAGAAGCGAGATGACAAAACGAATCATTCAACATTTTGCGGTACCAAGGATTGATGAGATTGCTCGTTCAGAAATGAGGGCATCTTAGACATTTGTTTTGTTCTTTAATAGTATTGTAGTTATACAAAGGACTATTATCCGTTTTAGGAATGATTTATGGATCGAAGAGACTTACTAACAGCTAACTATAACCAAGGCAATCTTGACCTCAATGATCCTAGACAGAGTTCATACGCTTACGCTAAATTAGTCGGTTCAGCAGAGGATGCAATGGTTCATTACAGTTTAGAGGGAACAATTTTTGCTCTTTTACCTAATGGTGCCAAGCCATTCATTGGATTTCAGGCAATGCTAAAAGGTGTTTGGAAAAAACACGGTCAAAATTCATTTCAACACATATCATATGAAACTGGATTCTTTCATCCTCTAGACTCAAAGGAACATATCGAGATTTTTGAAAACCCCATTACCAATCAAACAAATCAGCTTTCAGAGATCAGAGGCGGACCTTATGAAAATATAATTAAGCCAACACAACACGATTGGGTAGTTTCAGGTGACGATGTTTGGATTCAGGAGCCCAATCCA
>UINC01001669.1_pt1 | contig 18709 bp, 12 predicted proteins | sample 5385821 | NCBI WGS metagenome assembly UINC01 (sample SAMEA4666929, study PRJEB26691) | marine metagenome | isolation source: Pacific Ocean | place: Pacific Ocean | collected 2011-10-13 | reverse complement strand
TTCGAGCTGACATGCCGTCTGCGACAAGCCAGTTGAGCTGGTCCCTGTCAGATGCCGGGATGACTGTTCAGGGATGGTCGTGGAGCGCCTCGGGCGACCTATCCATTGTCGGGGACTCCATCATAATGTCCGGTGTTCCCGGCTCGCTGGCCACCGGCACTCTGACTCTTGACCTCCCCGACGATGCTCCGCCGGCCTTCCATTCCTTCTCTGATGCCAGCGACCAGTCGGCTGACCATGTCATCAGGCTATCTCTGGAGGTCCTGCAGATTCACAGGGCGTCACTGCTCGTGACCTCGCCGACGGAGCAGCCCCATCTGGTCGAGGTCGGGGAGGAGGCCCTGGTAATGGTGAGGCTGGAAAATCCCGGGAACGGACAAGATACCTACCGCCTGACTCACGAGGTAGTGCTCGACGAGAACATCACAGAAGACCCGGGGGTGTCCGTCTCGTTCTCCAACGGCATGGTCTCCCTAGGTGCGGGCAGCCTGACGAACATCCCAGTCACGGTGGTGCTTCCCGTTACCACTCCAGCCGGCACCCCAATCAGCATCAGGATGCACATGACCTCTATGGGCGACCAGTCGGTGAGCGATTCTGATGTGGTCGCTCTGGAGGCCCGTCAGGACCACCGCTGGAACCTGACAGCTAGCGTCGCGGGCTCTGAGGCAGACGGGCGCACCTTCAGCGTCGCTCCGGGAGGGGGGCTCGTCCTCGATGTGAATGCGACCAACGTTGGCAACCTGATTGATGGGTTGGAGCTCAAAGTCACCTACAGTGTGGCCCTAATTGGGGAGGACGGTTCTCTGAGTTGGAACTCCAGTGGGGATTCTGTGGCAGGAATCGGAGTCAACCAATCGGTCCAGATGACCGTGCAGGCTTCTGTACCCGAAGATGCCTGGAACGGCTCGATGATGTCGGTCAGCGTCACTGCCGAGGCCCAAGGTGAGGTGATGGATAGTTTCAACTTCAGCGTTGAGGTCACCCACGTTTCAGGTTGGGGAGTAATCGCAGACCAAGCCAATCTGGAAATCGAACCAGATGGGTCGAGCATTAATTTGACCGTAGTGCAACTCGGAAACTCACCCACGGAGGCCTGGCCAACTGTGTGGGTGAACGGAAGCGATTGGGAGGTCGATTTCCCCGTGTCAACCGCTGTGATTTCTCCCGGCGAAACTGCTCCAATGATTCTCAATATCACACCCTCCGATACGGCTCAACATGGCAGGGCCGTGGAACTACACGTAAGATTGAGGGAGGCGGATGGAAGTGGGTTGACAGAAATCACCCTTCCTTTGAGCTTGGCAGTGTCCCACAACTTCAGCCTTACCGGAGAGGGGGATTGGGTGATTTCAGCAGACGGGGGTCACCCAGTTGCCGAATTGCACAATCTAGGTAACGCACCGAGCACCATCAGTCTGGATGTGGATCTACTGAGTCTGCCGGTAGGATGGACGATTTCTGGGCAGACAGAAGTGGTTCTGAGTGTAGGCGAGATCAAGGGTATTCCTCTGGAGATCATCCCGTCTGAAGACTGGGACGGCAGCGTCCAGACCATCAGGATACTAGCTGAGGATTCCGCTGGCAACCAGCGCAATGTCTCCCTTGACACCGAGCAGTTGGGGTACTCGTGGGCTTCTTCTCCTGTCATAGTGGCGGTGACAGGAGATTATGCGATTATCAAGATTCACGGTACCGACGCCTCGAGCTCGGTTGTCGACTGGGTCTCTGGGCTGCTCGAATGGCACGAGAGCGGGGGCTGGGCACTTCCAGCGATTTCGAGTGGGGCTGGCTGGCTCAATGTAGATGGCTCTAATCTGACTTACACTACTCATGTTTCCCAGCCTTCGATGAGAGCAGCTCTTTGCAGCATTCAGGGCGAGGTCGGAGCAGTGATAGCACAGTGCTCTGTGCTCAACGGCTCTGATTCGTTCTCATTCACTATTCTGCTGATTGACGATGAGGGGGCGATGCTGGACTCGTTCTCCGGTGCCGTCGCTGCAGGCTCTTCCTCCGAACCAATCAACCTCAGCGCAGAAGATTGGGGTCCTGAACCTGGCTCCCGTACGCTGACTCTGCGGCTGCTGGATGACAGGGGTGTTGAGATTGCTGTGGATACTGGGGACTTTCAGATTCGAAGGACCGATTGGAACATCGGACTAGTTGGATTGGAACTGGATGGCGAGGGCTCGGGGCAGCAGATCAGGGTGCTGACGAAGCGGGGCGACGGCGATGGGGCCCTACTAGAGCAGTACAATGCTGATTGCAGCCTCAACTTGGAGGTCGGCGACTATGCGATGACACATCAGGTCGACCTTACGGGCACCTTCTCCCCGACCATCGAAATAGACCGTCCGGAGTCGGCTGATGATGGAGATGAAATCGTGGTGACCATAGGCTGCGCATTCCCCTGGGACGTTGATTCCGATTCAAGTGATGATGACTCCCGGCTGATTCTCTCGGGCGGCTATGCTGAGTCCTCAAAATACCCCGGCATGGGGACCTCACTGGCGGCTGCGATACTGGTCATTGGGGTATCTGTGGCGCTGGCTTGGATCGTCAGGAACTACCGCGAGGGCAAGGAGCTGATGGAGATGGCCATGGCCGCTGCCGAGGAGAAGATAATCGAGCAGACTGCAAGAGAGGCTGTCGAAGAGGAGTCGGATGAGGCCCCTGTCGAAGAGGAGCTTGAGGAACCGCGTGAACCTGAACCCGAAGAGGAGCCTGTGGATGATTTCGAGGCTAGGCTCAAGCGCCTGATACGGGACTAATCACGAGGTCATCCTCAGTGAGTACATGCTCTCGTACAGCGGCAAGGCCTCTGACAGAATCGCCTCGTGCTCGGGGGCGAGATTACCTGACCGAGCCCTGTAAGGAGAGAAACTCGTAGAGGACCAGACCGAGTCGTACCAGTGTTCGGCCCATATCCCATCACACTCCCTCGGACCCGGCCTCCAGGACAACATTTCCTCACTGAAGGGTATCTCAACGCGCTCGCACAGCAGACCAAGCATACCCCGGGGGTCTCCCAAGACATCGCGGGCGTCGAGTATAGGTGGGATTTCTCCGCTTTCGTTGGCTACTTGCTGTAGCAGCCTTGCCTGCTGCGGCAGACCGGTCGACCACAGTGATACCTCGTCGGTAATCCTCGACAGAGACAGCAGGACCTCGCGAGGGTTGCGAATCAGGAAGCAATTGTGCAGCGAATCCAGCCATCCTGTCTCCATCTCAGGAATGATGTGGTGGCACATGTGCTTCTGGTACCACACTCCTGCACTTCCGGGAATCTCACCGGTGAGGTAGTCGACCACCGTAGCGGCATCCGTCTCATGGTGTGCCATGATGACATCTGCGTCGGGGTGCTTGATGCCGGTTCTCGCTAGGTAGTGGGCGTAGAGCGGTTCGTCGCTGGCGAAGCAGTCCTCCCGGTTGTCGAACGAGTACATCATCGCCGTGGAGATATTACGTGGTCCCGACCACATTGCGATGCTGACGCCGTCAGCCACCGCACTCACTCCGGACTAAATCCACATAGAGGGCTTGGAGGCGTTTGCACATAGGACCCCTGCGTCCTTCGCTCATTGGTACGCCGTCGAACTCCACGACAGGAGTCAGGCCAGCGAACGTCCCTGTCACGAAGGCCTCGTCGGCGGTGCTGACGTCTTCTGTAGTGAAGCCCCTCTCATATGCGGGAATCCTGTTGGAGCGGCACAGCTCGAGCACCTTCTGGCGGGTGATGCCATCCAAGCAGTGCTCGCCGGTCGAGGTCCAGACCTCGCCGTTGCGCACGATGAAGAAGTGAGTCGAGTTGCAGGTCGCCACATTTCCCGAGGGATCGAGCATGAGCCCCTCGTCGCCGCCCTTGGCAGCAGCATCTATGCATGCTGCGATGCAGTTGTGCTTCGACAGGCTGTTGATTCTGGGGTCCTGGACGTTCTGCTCGCCCCTCCTGATGTCAACGGTGACGAGGCTGATTCCATCCACTGCCCTGCGCTCGTCTGCCCTCTTGTACTCGGGAATGATGACCAGTGTCGGAGGCCCGGATATCACCCACGGAGCCTGGTAAGGGGTGGGCTTCAGTCCACGTGAGACTACCATGCGAACATGGACGTCATCATGCATGTCATTGGCCGAGATCACACGGTGCACCTCTTCGAGAACCTCCTCGCGGGTCAAGCCGATGTCGAGAGATATTGCCTCGGCGCCGTGGAACAGTCTGTCGAGATGGTCATCTGCGAAGGCAATGGTGCCTTTGTGGAGTCTGAATGACTCCCATACCCCATCGCCCAACAGGAATCCGGCGTCGAAGACAGAGACCTTGGCGTCCTGACGAGGGACAATCTCCCGGTTCACAGATATGAGGACATCCTGGTTGCGAGAATCTTCCTCGTAATCGTGAGCACCCATCGTGCACCTCAGAATTCGGCTCCGGTCAATCGTTCGTACATCGACGCGTACAGCTCTGCAGTCCTGTCTATCATATCCTGAGGCAAAGCCGGTATCGGGGGTTCCTCGGTCCCTTGCTCTCTGGCATCATACAACGTCTCATGATGACCTATGTCGATGTAGTGCTCGCGCACGAACTCCTTGGACAGCGAAACGATCTGGCCGTTGGCGTAAGTCTCGGCATCCCACCACCTGTCCTCGTCCAGAGTGCCGAATGAATCCACCAGAACCGGTCTCCTGCCCGCACCGAGCGCAAACTCCTTCTTGCCGTCGACGTGAATCAGACCTCGCTTGCCTGCCTCACGCTCGATGATGGCGTCTATCCTCAGAACTGCATCGAGAATCGAGTCGAACTCCTCTTCCGTGAGATTGGATATCTGTAGCGCCTCCTCCCTGTCCAGAAGCCTGTCGAACGACTCAAACTTGGTCGAGACCTCGAGATAGGGTCGGGGCAACTTGCAGCCCTCCTCGATCTCAGTCCCGGGCTCAAAGCCGAACTCCTCGGCTCCTGCCTCGCCCTTGGCGTACCTACGCCAGCCCGAGCCCGATAGGTGATGCCTGCATATCACCTCCAAGGGGACGAAGACGTTCTCCATGTCGCGAGGTATGGCGCCTGGCTCCTTGATGACCTCAAAGCGTCTGGCTAGGCAGCGGTCGGGGGCGTTCATCTCAATGAGATGGGTTTCGCACACCCCCTCCTTGCTGACTAAGTCAAACCAGTGGCAGGTGGTCCGGTTCAGGCTCTCTCCCTTGCGCGGGATGAGCGAAGGGATAATCTGGTCGTAGACCGAAATCTGGTCTGTGTACCTGAATTCGAGGACATCGGGGTCCTCGGTGCTCCATACCTGCTTGACCTTACCTTGGTAGAGTAACTCTCCCATGACCGCGATTGGCGCGATGCCGCCGATGAACATTGCTAGAGAGAGTTGAGCATCATTCTCTGCGTACTAGTTGGTAGACGATGAACAGCGAGAGTAGGCCGATAGCAATCCATCGCTGGTCGAATTCACTGGATTGCTCGTCCTCTTTTGAGAGGAACAGGTGCTGAGCGGACTGCAGGTAAGGGGACTCCTCTGAGGCCATCAGCACGATTCCCTCGATGTGATAGGGCAGACCTCCCCTCAGGCCCTTCGATATCGCTTTCTGGGGAGTTATGGAGGCCATGATGAAGCTGCATGTGTCGCCCCTCTTCAAATCCTCAATGGCCTCGAACTCCCCGCCGCTGTCGTGAGGTCTGAACGCAATTGTCATCTCGTAGTGGCTCTCTATCTGCCTCGCCACCTTGTCGGCAATCTCAGCCTCGAAGCCGTAGAACCCTGCGGAACCATCCTGCCTAGACATGGGGGATTGTTGATTGTACATGCAAACGACCAACTCGCGCTGATTATCGATGATATCGTACAGAGTCCCTCCTTCGGTCGGAACCGGCCATTCCCCGATGTAGCCCTCGTAGTCGGAACCATCCAGTTCTGTCTCCCCGAGAAACCAAGTCATGTAGGTCGCAGAGAGAGAATTGGACCATATCAATTCCCCCAATGCGGCGTTAATGGCGTCGAGTAATTCGGTATTTCCCCTGTCCTCCTGCGTGTCAATACGGGTAACAGGCACGTATGACTCGGTCTCCTCCACCATACCCAGTATTGACAGGCCAGGTGTATTCTCAGAGCTGGCCGGGTCGGCAGCAATCGAGTGAGAGGTCAGTAGGAAGTCGATTTTGCCGACCATCAGATCCCGCATCGCCATCTGGTGGTCCTGATACATCGTCTCCGTGATGTGCCCGTGTGATTCTATGAGGTGCGATACAGAGGTCTCCTCAGAAGTTCCTACGCTGTATTGTGGTCCGGAAGCGCCGGCTGTGGGCGCTGTAAGAATCAATGCAGCGAGGCACAGGGCTATCGTCAGGTCCCTCATGGTCCGAGGAGGTGCGACGCCGACTTAGAATTGATGGTCCGCCTAAACTATATTCAAGGAAGTATGTCAGACAGTAGGGCTCGCCATGTACGAAGCGGTTTCTCGGCTCTCCGGACCAATGGCCCCGAGAGTGAACCGCGTTATTGCCATCGCCGCAGTGATACTGCTTGTCACCGTCGTCTCGCCGAGTCAAGCCAAGGAATTCCAGAGCAGTTGGGAAGTAGTAGAAAGCGGAACCTCTGAGGATCTTCTTACAGCGGCGTTTTTCGATGGTCAAGTCTGGGCATTCGGAACTGGCGGGGTGATGCTTAACAGCAGCGATAATGGAGTCACTTGGGAGATTGCCGATTCACCGACAAATACAGACATACATCACTCGGACTCAGGCTTCGGATCACTTTTGGTCGCAGGTGATTCCGGATTTATGCTACTCAAGCAAGATTCGGATTCGGAGTGGTTGGACATCTCTCTTCCGTTGGGCTCGGAAGTAAACGGAGTCTCACTGATTGGCGGTCACAACGTCGTTGCTGTAGGCGACCAAGGAACCATCTGGAAATACGACAATGGAGTCTGGGGGGTAGTTAACCTAACAATCGAAAGTGACCTGATGGCGGTTTCGTTTGTCGATGAGGAACTAGGAATAGTGGTCGGTTCTGGAGGCACTATCCTCTTCTCAGATGATGGAGGAGAGAACTGGGACTATCGTGAAGCCCCCGAGGGGGCCAGTGAAGCAGTTATCGTCTCGGTAGAGTTCTACAGCCCTACAAGGATCTACGCCATCACCGATGACGGGCGGATTCTGATTTCGATGAGCAATGTAGTAACGGGTACCGAAGTCGGCTATCTCTGGACGCTCGTCGACTTCGAAAGGCATTATCCCCCCGGGAGCAGCGAATACCTTCTGGAACCCTCTACACTCGATGTTGAGCTCACGTCGGTTGAGGTGGTGACCACTTCCAAGTTACTGATGACAGGGGTCGATGGATACCTCTCAATGAGCGTTAACGGAGGTACCATCGTCTCGCAGCAGATTAACCCCCTAGGCAACGATACCAGCTTCAACGACATTGTGATGCTCACCGGATTCATTGGGGTAGCTGTCGGAGACGGCGGTGCGATACTGTGGACAGAAGAAGCGGGCGCGGACGATCAGGTCGGTTTCGTGGTGCCTGAATACAACAACTTCGGTGTTTTCGTTGATGAGACCAAGGCGATGTTCCTAGCAGGATTCATTGCGACAGTGAAAATCGTGGCGTTCGGCATCATCCTTGGGTTCTTCCTGGGGATAACGCTGGCGATGTGCAAGACCTCGCCGACATCTTTGCGATACATAGTGGAGCGTTTCGATCACAGACACGTCAGGGCCATAGGAATCCCGATACTAGCAGGAGGCCTCTACCAGTTCTACTCAGCCATACCAGGAACCAGAAATCTTGGCCTGCAAGGAATTGAGTACATTTTCCTCCCTGTGGGTGCGCCTGAGTCTTTCGCAAGAATTCTGCTGGGAATTGCTCTCACATTCGTAGGCGTATTGTTCCTGAGCAATGATGGTAAGTTTGCGAAAATCAAGATTAAGTCGTTAACATTGAATCCCTGGAGGGTAAGGCCGCTGAACACGATAGCAACCGTGTATACGGACTTCTTTCGCAATACTCCATTGATAGTTCAGTTCTTGTTCATCCACTTTGGAGTTCGACTAGGTGCTCTGATACAGGGGCCCGGTCTGGATATTTTCAGCTTCGAGAATTTAGAGCAAAATCACAATTTCCTAACAGATATCTTTGCCACATACGACCACTCTGAGGGCAACTATGGTACACTAATAGGGGGGATGCTATACGATTCAGCATTCATTAGCGCTATCTGCGCCCTTGGGTTCAATTCCGGCGCGTACCAGTGTGAGACCATCAGAGGTGCCATTCAGGCAATCCCTTCAGCTCAGATGGAAGCCGGCAGGAGCATAGGCCTGACTTACCTGCAAACCATGCGCCGAGTGATTATGCCGCAAGCAATCCGGATCTGTATCCCTCCGATGGGCAACGAGATGGTCAACTTGGTCCTCAACTCATCGCTGGCGATGATTATTGGATACGCTGAACTCACTCGGCAAGGGAAATTGATTGTCGCCAGCACATTCCAATATGCATACGCTTGGGGAATGGTTCTGATATCATACTTCGTGGTCACTTGGACTCTTGCACTTTTCCTCAGGTGGATGGAAGAGAAGACCAGGATTCCAGGTCTGGGAATGACAGGAGGAGATTGAATGCCGGAGAAGGTACTGGACATAGACGATCTGCACATGATTTACGCGGGCGGGGTTCATGCCGTCAGGGGCATATCTTTCGAAGTCAACCAAGGGGAGTCGGTTGCGATAATCGGCTCTTCTGGGAGCGGCAAATCCACAGTTCTTCGCTGTATCAACCGACTGATAGAGCCGACTGAGGGAAAAATTCACCTGAAGGGAGAACAAATCAACACGCCTCACACTGATGTCAACGATTTGAGGTCAAGGATAGGGATGGTATTCCAGTCATTCGAGTTGTTCGCCCATCTGAAGGTCTTGGACAATATCACACTGGGCCTGAGGCATGTCAGGAAGATGAGCAAGAGCGAAGCCGAGGAGGTGGCCCTCTCGGTGCTCGGGCGGGTCGACTTGCTCGACAGGATTGGTGCCTACCCCGGGAACCTCTCCGGTGGTCAGAAGCAGAGAGTGGCAATAGCACGAGCCCTAGCGATGCATCCAGAGGTGCTTCTTTTCGACGAGCCCACCAGTGCCCTGGACCCCGAGTTGATTGGCTCGGTCCTTGAGACCATAAAGGGCCTAGCAGACGAGGGTATGACGATGGTTATCGTCACACATGAGATTAGTTTCGCTAGGGACGTAGCGGACCGGATTATCTACATGGATGAAGGAGTAGTGGCTGAAGAGGGGCCCTCTTCGATTATCAACAATCCGAAGAGCGAGAGGCTCAAGAAATTCCTCTCATCACTACACGAAGATGAAGTGCCCGAACAAATTCAGGAAGACGATGACACTGGTGAGCGGCGTGGGCAAATACCACGAAGGAAGTTCGTCTGACTGCTAGATCATTCCCTGGGCCTGCATGGCTTCGGCGACCTTGAGGAACCCGGCGATGTTTGCGCCGGCGACGTAGTTACCGGGCATGCCGTACTTCTCAGCGGTATCGAAGGCGTTCTTGTGGATATTCACCATGATTCCTTCGAGCTTCTGGTCAACTTCCTCACGGGACCAACTCATACGCAGGCTGTTCTGGCTCATCTCAAGTCCTGAGGTCGCCACTCCACCAGCGTTCGACGCCTTACCGGGTGCAAACAGCACCCCGTTGGCCTGGAAGCACTCAACGGCTTCTGGCGTACAGGGCATGTTGGCGCCCTCGGCGACTGCGATGACTTCGTTGTCAACCAGCATCTGGGCCTCCTTGCCGTTAATCTCATTCTGAGTTGCACAAGGCAGCGCGATGTCGACATTGGTGTCCCATAGTCCGTTCAAGTTGGGCTCAGGCTTGGAGGCAGTGTACTCGACTCCGTCGAATTGGTCAGCGTACTCGCTCATTCGGCCACGGCGGTTGTTCTTGAGATCCATAATCCAAGCGAGTTTCTCCCTGTCGATTCCTGCGGGGTCGTGGATGAATCCGCTGCTGTCAGACATCGTCACCGGCTTGCCGCCGAGATCGAGAACCTTCTCGCAGGCGAACTGGGCGACGTTGCCGGAGCCGCTAATGGCGACCGTGGCCCCCTCGAAGGACTTGCCCTTGGTCGCAAGCATCTCGCGAGCGAAGTAAACTAATCCGTATCCGGTCGCCTCGGGACGAATCCGAGAGCCCCCGTAAGAGCGACCCTTTCCAGTCAGTACCCCTGTGAACTCGTTGGCGAGCTTCTTGTACATCCCGAACAGGTAGCCTATTTCTCGGCCACCTACTCCGATGTCGCCAGCAGGGACATCGAGGTCCGCACCGATGTGGCGCCACAACTCCATCATGAATGACTGGCAGAAGCGCATGACTTCAGCATCCGATTTGCCCTTGGGATCAAAGTCGGAGCCACCCTTTCCGCCACCCATAGGAAGACCTGTCAGGCTGTTCTTGAAGAGCTGCTCAAAGGCGAGGAACTTCAGGATGGACTGGTTGACGCTAGGGTGGAACCTCAGGCCGCCCTTGTAAGGGCCGATGGCACTGTTGAACTGAATCCGGAATCCACGGTTGACGTGGAAGTTTCCATCATCGTCGTACCAAGGCACTCGAAACTGGATTATCCTCTCTGCCTCGACAATGGCTTCGACCACTGTGAGGTACTCAGGATTGGCCTGTATCACAGGCACCAGGCTGTCTAGGACCTCCTCCACTGCCTGATGGAACTCAGGCTGGTTCGGGTCTCTTGCTATTACGCTGTCATACACTGCTTTCATTGTACTATCCATTGGCTCACCAAGGGGATTGAACGATTCCTGTTTGAGGGACCGGGCGCTTGCGCGACCGAGGGGGTGCTTTTGAATGGTGTCCTAACGAGATATGCGAGACACACGGCCCCGTAGGGGCCGATAAAACTCATGAGAACAGGTGCCTTTCGGCCAACTGCGCCACATCAGACTCATGTCCGGGCAGAGTAATCACATAGACGGCTGCCTGACTCACTTGGCGTGTCCTCAGAGCTTCGGCTATAGGGGTGTGTTCACGGAGCCACCGCGTGCGCCCGTCATCGCCCACTATCCTGACATCAACCTGGGACATCCGGGGCTCTGCGAGAAGGAGTTTGACATTGGGCACGTCGATGGCTACGTATCCGGGTTGTAAGCCGGCCCTGTGTGCCAGGTCGTCCTCAAACTGCCTGCGTGATTCCGGGTTCGTGGCGATATCGAGCAGGCGTTCGACCTGTTGCGGGTTGAGCTCTTCCCTGCGACGGCTACAGCATACCTTCAGCAACTGCCTGTACTTCAGCCTACGAATCATGTCCTGGGCGTAATCACCGGCCCCTCCGAGGACCTCCCATATCTCGGCGTCGACCCGGCGCTGCAGGTCTAGGGATTCCGGCATCTGCCCCGAGCTGCGCTCGACCGCTCTGGAGAGCATGACCTCGGTGACTCTAGTGACCCTGTGGAAGTACACCGCACTGTACATCAGCGCTCTCGCCATCATCATTCCCTCGAGCGCTGGCAGACCGCCTTCCTCTACTGCTATGTCGCCGCCATGCCTCTCTAGGCACATAATCAGGCGGCGGTGGTCCACGATTCCGTGCGTGACGCCTGTGAAGTGCGAGTCGCGAAGCAGGTAGTCCAGTTGGTCACAGTCGACCGGGCCATGGACCAGATGTGCTAGGGTCAGATCATCGTCGACGAAATCCTCGTTGCCCTCGGTCCACGCTGTCAGCGAGCGCTCGGTACCGCCGGCACCAGGGCCCCGGATGAGTCCTGCCACCTCCTTGGGGTCCAAGCCGTGCCTCTCCAGTATGTCCGGCACCCTCTGACGTCCGGGGACAGCCGATTGCTCGCCGTCACGCAGGACATCGTAGTCGCCGAGGATAATCCCCTCGGTAATCGACATGTGGTCCATCCCCCCGCGCTCATGTAGGATGTGCTCGAGCGTGTGTGAGTAGGGACCATGGCCTACGTCGTGGAGCATCGCTGCTGCTTGGACAGTATTGGTCTCGTGCTCATCCAGACCCAGTGAGTCGGCCATCATTCCGGCGATATGAGACACCCCCAGAGAGTGCTCGAATCTAGTGTGGTGAGCGCCGGGGAATACCAGATGAGCTAGCCCGAGTTGCTTGATGTGACTGAGTTTGTTCATCTCGGGAGTGCCGAGCAGATCCCCGCGAACGCCGTCCAGTTTGAACTGTCCATGGATAGCGTCGTTGATGACCTTCATGTCAGACCCTGCGAGGCTTCGACAGGACACTCAGCCTTGAAACGCACTATCGCCGGGATGACGGGCGGGGACAGGATGTGATACATCTGAGAGACAATTCGTAATCGTTGCATTTCATTTGTCTTTCAATTGCAATACAGTTAAGGGCCCCACCGGGTCTGCGAGGCTCAGGAGGAACCCGAAGTGGCCGGTGTCAGTCCAATGGTCTCGCTGAGAATCCCCGAGGATCACCTGTTGGAAATAGACCAGCGCGTGGGCTTCGACGGCATGCGGAACCGCTCCGATGTGATTCGAGATGCTGTCCGCAGGTACCTCGCTTCTCCTTTGCCTTCAATGGGGGAGCGTATCGAGGTGGACCTTGGTCCCGACCTGACTGCGAGGATGCGGGACTTCTGCAAGCTGAGAGGCGAGTCCGCCGCCGCAGTGCTGCGACAAGCGACCCGCGAGCACATCACCAAGGGAACTCTGGAGAGTGCCGCAGTGGATCAGGTCCTCTCCATGCGCATGGACGAGTTGCGTGCGCGATTCGATGATGATTCGAACGCTCTATGAGGTGAGAGATTGAGCGATGATGGGATGCACGAGAAAAACGCGGGGGGGCGTCGTGGACGCCCCCTCGCCCAACCTGTGCTCTGCGGCCTAGGGGGGCTGCGAGCTCGAGCCAAGCTCTGTGATGCCGCCGGCTACGATGCCCGCGATGTCCCGAGAGCTTCCAGGGGGAAGTTTAGCAAGAGCGATCGAGAGCGCCTTCTCTGAGATTCAACACACACCGTCTCGCACGTCTCGTGCGGGACACCCCTCGATGCGACAGTCTGAACTTTGATGCGTGATGCTCTCATCCGGTGCCATGGGCGAGGGCATCTCGGACTGGAGTCGCTTTGAGAGACTGACTCCATTCAGAGTCCGGGATGTGCTTCTGGTGGCCAGTCACTTCGACCACTACCTGCTTGAGGAATCGGGGTACTTAGCGGAGATAATGCAGGAGGAGTACTCGGATCTGAATCTCTCTCAAGCGCCCCGTATCATTCACAGTCCTGATGCGCGCGACGCCCTCAGACTGCTGCGCGCGCGAGAGTTCGACCTTGTCATCACGATGACGAGGGTGGGCGAGATGGATGTCAAGGCATTCGGGACCGAAGCGAAGAGAGTCATTGAGGGACTTCCTGTAGTCATGCTGAGTCACAACACGCGTGAGCTGGCGACCCTCAGCGCAGGAGATGGAATCGACCGTATCTTCGTGTGGACTGGTGATAGCAGGATTCTGCTGTCAATCTGCAAACTACTAGAGGATGAAAGGAACGTCGAGAACGATGTACGCGATGGTGATGTCCAGGTTATCCTGCTGATTGAGGACAGCCGTCGGTTCTACTCCGCTTACCTTCCACTGCTCTATACGCAACTGGTCAACCAGACGACGCGGCTGATGGGAGAGGGCGGGAACCTGCACGAGAAGCTGCTGAGGCTGCGGGCCAGAGCCAAGATTCTGCTGGCCTCGGACATGAACACCGCGAAGTCGGTGATTGACAGGTATCACAACAACATCATTGGGATTTTCACCGACGGGAAGTTTCCCAATCAGGGAGGGCAGAGGGACACGGCCGGACTGGAACTAGTTCGCTACGCCCAGGAGGGGCATCGCTACATGCCGATACTGTTCCAGTCGAAGAATCTTGAACTGAAGGGCGATGCCGAGGCACTCGGTGTGCGCTTCTTACACAAGGAAGACTCACAACTGTATCAGGGAATCGAGGATTTCATGGTCGAAGAGATGAACTTCGGCGACTTCGTCTTCAGGATGCCTGACGGGAGCGCTGTCGCCAGAGCTTCGAATCTCGAGGAACTCATACACGGACTGGAAAACGCGCCAATCGAATCAATAGAGTATCATGCTGAGAGGAATCAGTTCTCGCATTGGCTGAGGACGCGCACGGAGTTCTACTTGGCTGCCGGGATGAGGCCGATGACGGTAGAGGACTTCGACACTCCGGAGGGAGTCAGGAAGTACCTCGCTGACTCTGTGAGGAATCACATCGAGCAGGTCAGGATGCGCACCATCAGGGACTACGACGCGAGCAGGGGAGGAGGATCTGGATTCCAGAGAATCGGCAGAGGCAGCCTAGGTGGTAAGGGCAGGGGGCTGGCCTTCTTCTTCACGCGGATGCCCGACTTAGGCCTAGGGGACTCCTTTCCCGACGTCGAGTTCGTGGTTCCGAGGTCAGTGGTAATCGCCACTGATGTCTTCGAGGAATTCGTCGAGGACAACGACCTTGGCAGATTCGCTCACGAGGACCACAGCGACGAGGAAGTCAACCGGGCTTTCCTAGGGGCGAATTTCAGAGACGTGATCACCGAGGAAATCTCAGTGATGCTGCAGCAGACGAAATGGCCCCTTGCCATCCGCTCATCCAGCCTGCTTGAGGACTCCAGCCACCAACCCTTCGCAGGGGTATACGCGACCTACATGCTGGCCAATGACCACCCTAATCCAGAAGTCCGGCTCAGGAGGCTGTTAGAAGCTATCAAACTCGTCTACGCATCCACCTACCATCGCGGGGCCAAGGCGTACGTCGCAGCCACACCCAGTACCATCGAGGACGAGCGCATGGCGGTGGTCGTTCAGGATCTGATTGGTGACGAGATCAATGGGCGCTTCTACCCGATGATCTCAGGGGCTGCGAGGAGCCGTAACCACTACCCCATCGAACCCCTAATTGCCGAAGACGGCATAGCGGCTATATGCATCGGCCTGGGTCGTCAGGTATCGGCCGGAGGCAAGTGCCTGAGGTACAGTCCTGGGCAGCCTCGTAGGATTCACCAGTTCTACAGCAACCAATCGATTCTCGATACCTCGCAGCGCAACTTCTACGCCATTCCGATGAATCAAGAGGATGGGGCGGTTCACCCATCCGAGGAGCATAACCTGCTGAACCTCGGGCTGGCCGAGGCCGAGGAGGACGGTTGTCTTTCGCTGGTTGGTTCGACCTACGTGGTCTCGGACGACCGCATTGTCGACTCAGTGGCAGTCGATGGCGGCCCGAGGGTAGTCACCTTCGCACCCGTGCTCAAGCACGGTCGATTCCCGTTGTCGGAGATCCTTAGTCACGTTCTCAACACCTGCCAGAACTACATCGGTTCTCCAGTCGAGTTGGAGTTCGCAATGTCAATCGACCAAGCCTCGGGTGAACAGAGGTTCGCCATCCTGCAGGTAAGGCCGATGATGGAGGAGTCAGTGGATATCGACATAGATCTGAGCGAGGTCGATCGCTCCAAGGCGATGTGCATTTGCAGCCAATCACTCGGCAACGGTATAATCGAGGGAATCAGTGACGTGGTGTACGTGCACCCGGGGAGATTGGATAGGATGCATACGATGGACCTGACGTCCGAAATCGAAGCCATAGACGCCGCACTTAGGGCCGAGGAGCGCCCCTATGTGCTAATCGGACCGGGCAGATGGGGGTCTTCCGACCCGTCTCTGGGCATCCCGGTGCAATGGGACCAGATCATGGGCTCTAGGGCAATAGTCGAGGTGCCCATGTCGGACATCCACGTTGAGCCGTCGCAAGGGACTCACTTCTTCCAGAACATCATCACCTTCAACATCGGTTACCTAACGATAGGGGCTGATGACTTCGTCGACTGGGATTGGCTGGACTCCATCGAGGCGTCGGCGGAATCCGGACCGCTCCGTCACGTGCACCTAGACGAGCCGATGAAGGTGATTCTGGATAGCCGCGATTCCGAGGCTATCATCACCAAGTGATGGCCAATCTTCTTGGTCGGTCTATCTTCAGGTCTGCTTCCATGAGGGCAGGTTCGTCGGCCGACGCAGGGAGGTTTGTCGCCCACGAGGCCCTCAGAGACTCGCAGGGAGAGATGATCAGTGACGGCATTGCCGCTCTAGGGGCAGGTGGCTTCCTGCTAGCTGCCGCACCCACCGGGATAGGCAAGACTGCGGCGGCTCTAGCGGCTGCCATTGGGGTCGCAAGGAGTTCGGACGACCCTCCAGTGGTGATGTTCCTGACAGGACGTCAATCGCAGCACAAGATAGTGGTGGACACAGTTCGCAAGATTAACGATAGACTTGAGCCAGACGTTGCCAAGGTAAGGCTGGTGGATCTGATAGGGCAACAGGGGATGTGCATCAATGAGATTCGCCATGAGCACCGTGCGCTGTTCTCGAGGCTGTGCGCCGAGAAGCGCGGCGCTCGCACGTGCAAACCCTGGCTAGCCAACGCCGATCTGATTCGTCCCCGAATATTGCGCGACCCACTGCACGTAGATGAGCTGGTCTCAATGTGCAAGGTTCGTGACGAGGAAATGTCTCACGGCATCTGCCCTTGGAAGGCAGCGAGAGAGTCGGCTTCGTCTGCTGATGTCGTGGTCTGCGACTACAATCACATATTCGTAGAGGCCGTGAGGGAATCTTCACTTACGGCGATGGGTATAGGGCTGGAGGACACACTATTAGTGATAGATGAGGCACACAATCTCCCAGACAGGATTCGTAGGGGATTCGAACGCACAATTAGGATGAAGGTGATTAGGGACGCGATTTACGAGATTGAGGAGCATACAGAGAGGATTCAGTCGGAGGGTGCATCGCTTGATGGAGTCGAGGCTGATTCGAACAACGCTGAACTGGACAGGCTCAGAAGAATGAAAGCTACAATGCGCAGGCTGAGGAACGAGTTGCCAAAGTGGTTCGCCGAGATAGACGACGGACTATCTTCGAGCAGGACCGATGATCAAAGAGTCTCTATGACTGAATTTCTAAGTCGAATCTCGACGATACTGGCCGAGGACGTCGAGCGAGCCATCGAGTTAGGCGACCTAGTCAGGATGCTGCAATCGATAAGGGTGGACATTGACAAGGATGATGACGATATCGAGGAGGAGACGGCCTGCATGAGGCTGGCCGTCCTGCTGCACACCTGCATGCAGAACCACGACAGTCCTGCTTTCGCCCTAGTCCACGACAAGATGGGGGATGAGGAGCACAGGCTGACCACCCATCTGCTCGACCCTGGAATAGTCAGTGGAGATCTTCTAGATGAATGCCGCGGGGCTGTCATGATGTCAGGGACCCTGTTCCCGCCGCAGATGTACTACGACCTACTCAAGGTCCCTAAATCCAGAGTATCAATAGTCAAGGAATACACCTCCCACTTCCTCGCTGAGAGGAGGCCGGTTCTGATTGCAAAGGATGTCACCAGCCGATACGCTGAGCGAGGAGAGGAGAATACCGCTAGGATACGCGAGCACATCCACTCAGTGCTGCGCCAGACGCCGGGGCACGTCGCTGTTTTCGCCCCAAGCTACGCGATGCTAGAACAGATAGTGTTGGAGGACGAGGATTGGGAAGTAAGGAGGAGACATCTGTTGGAAGAGCGTTCGGGGGCATCGAAGGAGCAGATGGACAGAATGGTCGACAGGCTCCACCAATTGAGGCGTTCGAAGAGTCCCGCTCTGCTCGCAGGAGTCCTAGGTGGTAAGCTCGCAGAAGGGGTTGACTATCCCGAGAATATCCTCGACGCGGTAATCTGCATCGGTCTGCCACTGCCTCCGCCTAGCGCCCGACAGGACGCCCTGAAGGAGTACTACGAGGATGCGTACGACAGCGCGCGGGCGTGGAGGTACGCCGGCTCCCAGCCTGCCGTCAACAGACTCATGCAAGCAATCGGCAGACCAATCAGGAAGGCAGCCGACCGTGCACTGGTAGTACTGCTGGAGAAACGATTGATGCAGCGCGGGTTCAAAATCTGTATGCCGGAAGGCATCCACGCCGTTGAGTCAGTTGATTCAGATAGGACATCTAGGCACACCAAGCGCTTCTTCAGTAAATACCCGGACCCGGCTAGGCACTCCGAGTGAGCAATGGGTTCATCCGAGTGCGTGCACTCGTGATTACTCAGATGCAGTGGTCCAGAGTGGAGTTAGAGATGCCCAGCCCTAGCGGACACAATCCAGATCCGCTTAGTATTGCGACGCCGGGTCTCGATGTAGGTGCAGAACAGATGCACAGAGAGTTCCTCGCAGATTTGCCTCACCTCGACGAGGTCCGCAGCGAACATGCCAGAGTCGTCTCAGACGTCTCTGAACCCATCGAGACAGCCAAGTCGCTTGCTAGGGAGATCCAACCGCTCGATGAGATGCTCGCGGAGCTGGGCGGCTCATTGAGCGCCGACAAGATAAGCATCCCACTGCCTTCGGCCCTACCTCAAGACCTAGTTATAGAGAGGCTTTCGAGTGACCAAGGAGAGATAGTTCGGCTCATCGCACCGGAGCGCTTCGGTGGAATCCTGAGGCAGTTCGCCCTCCCTGAGGACAAGGCGATTGCTAGGGCAGTATGGTCGGAAGGCGAGTTGAGCCTAGAGATCATCTGATTCCATCGTCGACGATGTAAGAGTCACGCTCGGGGACCTCCTGCAGCTCGTCGATCTCCTGTAACACTGTGGACAGGGCCA
>UINC01001667.1_pt1 | contig 18728 bp, 20 predicted proteins | sample 5385821 | NCBI WGS metagenome assembly UINC01 (sample SAMEA4666929, study PRJEB26691) | marine metagenome | isolation source: Pacific Ocean | place: Pacific Ocean | collected 2011-10-13 | reverse complement strand
GTCAGAATAGATGAAACTGAATAACCGAAGTATTGAGCAAAGCCAAGAACAAAAACGAAAACAAAAGCTATTTTTATAAGTCGGGTAAATAGTCTGATCGAGTCCTTATCGACCTTAGCTTCTCTTTCCAGCATAACTTTTTCAATGCTAGATATAAGTCTGAGTATTCCCCAAGCTAGGATGACGATTGGAGTAATGTCAATATATTCGGTTATCTGGCCAAGCGCTGGAAAATCGACCTTGAGTTGCAGCATTGAAAAATATATCCAGCCATACCAGACCAGAACCTTTAAGGGGGCAGAAAGGGCGTCAACGAAGTAGTCGTCTATCTGTGTTTTCGTTGAGTCTAAATGCTTTGATAATTTATTAAGTGTAAAGCTCAGCCCAATATGGACAACAATTGCCAAAAATAACAGAATTCCTAACATTTGGATTGGAGTCATATTTTGCACAAATTCATTCATGAAGATATTTTAACGGATTAATAGTGTCTGAGTATTTTTTCATTTCGAAATAGAATGGCTTTTTACCGGTTTTAGCAATCAGCTCTCCCTTTTCTATATGATCACCTTCACGAACGTAATATTCTTGGTTTTGAGTATAAGTGCTATAGAAACCGAAGGCATGCTTGATAATAATCATCTTGCCAAGACTCTTTAATTTGTCACCGCTATATACAACTGTTCCGGCTCTAATTGCGTAGACTTCTTGGCCTGCTTGGGTATCAAAAGTAAGGCCTAGATGTTTATCATTTTCAGAAAAGTCTTTCAGTATTTTGGCTTTAACAGGCCAAACCCAGCTTCCAGTATTACTGTCTGAAGCTATAACTTTTGTCGATAAGTCAGTATTGGATATGTTGAATGACTTATCAACCACACTAACTTGTCCAGGATCATTTGTAAGACAACCGGACAAAAGCAAACAAAAAGCTAAAGTTAAGTTCCTAGTATGCATACCATAATCCTAGAATTACAACAAAAATCAGCAAGTATCCTAATCTATCAATGTATTTATTTAACCATGCATCACACTGTTTGCCAAACTTTCTTACCAGAAAGGCAATTAAAAAGTATCTTGCACTGCGCGCTATCAAAGATATCAAAATGAAAGGAAGTAATGGCATAGACAACATGCCAGCACTAATGGTAAAGATTTTGTAGGGTACAGGGCTAAATCCAGCTACTAAGATAATCCAAACTCCATATTTGTTAAACCATTCCTCGGCAACCTGGAGAGACGAGAGCTGATTCATTTTTGCCAGTAATGGCGTGATATGTTCAAGAGCATAAATACCTATGTAGAAGCCGACAAGAGCTCCTATGACTGAACTGATTGTGCAAAAAAAAGCAAAGAAATATGCTTTATTAATGTTTTTCAGTGACATGGATGCCAATAAGAAATCTTGAACTGGATAAGGGAATATAAAGGACTCCAAGAAACTTATTGAACCCAGCCAGGCAATAGCATAGCGACTTGAAGACCATTCGAGTACTTTATTGTAGAGGGCATTGAAAGGTCTCATATAGAGATTGAGATCTATTTTGTATTTATTAGCATTGGAAAACCTAGCCGTTCCCTAGAGTCAAGATAGGCTTTTGCAACTTTTTGACTCATCGACCTTACTCTACGAATAAATCTAGCACGGTCAGTAACGCTGATTGCGTGCCTTGCGTCCAAAAGATTAAATAAATGAGACGCTTTCATTGCTTGTTCGTATGCTGGATATGGCAGCTCTTTTTCAATTAATTTGGAGTTCATGGCTTCGGCTTCATCGAATTGTCTGAACAATACATCGGTATCGGCAATTTCAAAATTGTACTTTGATTGCTCAACTTCGTTTTGATGAAAGACGTCGCCATATGTTAGCCCGTCTGTATTCCATTTGAGATCAAAAACACTGTCAACACCTTGAAGATACATTGCGAGCCTCTCTAAGCCATAGGTTAATTCTCCAGAGATTGGTTTGCATGGCAACCCTCCAACCTGTTGAAAGTAGGTGAATTGACTTATCTCCATACCATTAAGCCAGACCTCCCAGCCAAGCCCCCATGCCCCTAAAGTTGGCGACTCCCAGTTATCTTCTACAAAACGTACGTCATGTACTTTAAGATCTATACCAATCGCAGATAATGACTCTAGATAGATATCCTGAAACTCGCTAGGCGAAGGTTTTAGCAAAACTTGGAATTGATAATAGTGCTGTAATCGATTTGGGTTTTCACCATAACGACCGTCACTAGGGCGACGAGAAGGTTGCACATAAGCTGCCTTCCAAGGTTCTGGACCGATTGCACGTAGAAATGTAGCAGTATGGAAAGTACCAGCACCCACCTCCATATCAAAAGGCTGAAGAATAGCACAACCTTTTGTAGCCCAATAATCCTGTAATTTAAGAATTAAGTTTTGGAAAGATTTACTTGTGTCTAATTCTGACAAGGGCATGAGAATAGGTGAAAAAATAATGAAAATTTTACCGTATCGATTGTTATAGTTAGGCTTTTTACTTGCATTAATAAGTCCAAGAAATTATATAGGCATTGAATCGAGAGGCCAAAAATATAGAAGGGCAGGAATACTAACCAATATTATAACAATTTCAAGTGGTAGGCCTAGCTTCCAATAGTCCCCAAAACGATAACCTCCAGGGCCCATCACGAGGGTATTATTTTGATGCCCAATAGGCGTTAAGAATGCGCACGATGCGCCAATAGCCACAGCCATTAAGAATGTATCAGGATTAACACCCAAAGTTTTCGCAATTTCGACACTGATTGGAGCTGCTACAAGAACCGTTGCAACGTTATTTAGAACAGCGCTTAGTAGCATTGTGATAATTAACATAAGTGATAGAATTGTTACAGGTGAGGCGCCATACGATAAATAAATAAGAGCATTCGATAATGTCTCTGCACCGCCACTACTTTGCAATGCCTCACCAATTGGAATCATAGCGCCAAGTAGTACAATTACGGACCAATTTATTGAACGATACACATCAATCTTAGGAATAATGCTAGCGGCAATATAGAAAATAACAACCAACGAAAGTGCAACTGGAAGATCAATATAACCAAGACTAGCTGTAATGATTGCGATTAAGAATGACGTTATAGCTAGTGACGCCTTTTTGCGATGTGGGATTTGTAAGTCACGTTTTTCAAGGGCAAGACATTCCATCCATTTCACTGCGTTTTCTAGGTGTGCGCTATCACCATGTAAAAGCAAAACGTCACCAGGTTGAATTATGGTATTTCTGACTTGGTGAATAATTGATTTTCCAGCCCGTGAAATACCCAAAAGAGACACTTGTCTAAGTTTCAGAAGACTTAATTGAGTGGCGTTTCTCCCGATGGATCTAGAAAATGGCGGGACAACAACTTCCATAAGAGAGGTGTGTTTAAATTCAAAATCTGACTCAGCATCACTAATGTAGTGAGTTTTTGTTTGCTTCATGAATTCATCAATACCTTGAACTGAGCCTTCGAGAATAAGTAAGTCACTTTTATGGATAATAAAATTGCGAATAAAGCCTTCACCTTCAAGTCTCTCGTTATCTCTAATTAGTCCCAAAATTGCAACGTCTACACCTTCGCAAATTTCGTCTAAATTTGATAAGTAATTACCAATAATTGGAGAATCTTCCGTAACAAGAACATTAGAAACATATTCTCTTATTTCGTCATCAGTTTCATCAGAGGTTAGATCATTGCTTCTAGGCATCAATCGCCACCCAAAAAGCGCTATAAATATTACCCCTGTAGTAGCGACAACTAGTCCAACTGCAGTAAAGTCAAACATAGAATATGGGGCGCCAAGAGCATCTGTTCTATAGGTGGCAATAACAACATTTGAGGCAGTACCGATCATAGTGACCATCCCGCCTAATATTGATGTAAACGCAAGTGCCATAAGGGTTGTAGAGGGTTTTCTTTTGGCTTTCTTGTTTAATTGCGTGTCTGCTGGCATTAGTATCGCTAAGGCAGCTACATTGTTGACAATACTTGAAAGGGTGGCAGAAATACCACCCATCAACGCAATATGAGTTTTAACACCACTAGTAAAATTTGAAAGGCTTGAAGTGATAAGTTCCACTGCTCCAGAACGAACTAAACCTCTACTAATAATAAGTACAAGTGCAATAATGACAACGGCAGGGTGACCGAAACCTGAGAAAACGTTTTGGGTAGGAATAACTCCGACAACAGCTCCAGAGATGAGCGCTATAAATGCAACAAGGTCGTATCTAATTCTACCCCAAATAAATAAAATTAAGGCAGCAGATATTAGTAAAAAAACGATGGATTGATCACTCATATTTGTAAATTAACCTCGCCTTTATTTACTAGTTCATTATATAGAATTGATACTAATTATTAGGCAAACTTAATTGTACAAATCACAATAGACAGATATCTAATATAATGAATGGTCAACTAGCGTGATTGTTGCTTATTGTTTAAGGAAGATATGTCATCTGGAAGTAAAAAAATTGTTGTTGTGGGGATAATTAGTAATGCATTGGTAACAATCATTAAGTTTATTTCTGCATTTGTAGCCACATCAGCATCAATGATGAATGAAGCAATTCACTCAATGATGGATACACTTAACCAGGTCTTTTTACTGTTTGGTCTAATAGCAGGTGAAAAGCAGCCCGATCAAGATTATGCGTTTGGTCACCATCAGAAAAAATTCATTTGGAATTTATGGTCTGCTATTGGCCTTTTCTCAATTGGCTCTGGGCTAGGTCTTTATCATGCCTATCACTCATACATTACTATGGGAGACGGGGCAGCCAAAGTCTCTTCTATTAATATATTTAGTATTGATATTAGTGGAATAACGTTGGCTTTTGTTGTTTTGGTTGTTTCTTTCTTTATTGAAGGTAATGCCTGGAGAGTTGCATTTAAAGAATATAGGCAAAGAACTGAGAATGTTGAAACTTCCTTGTTGCAATATGTTTCAGAGGCCAAAGATCCGACACTTGTCGCTATGATTCTTGAAGACAGTATCGCTATGTTTGGTATTTTTCTCGCCATAATTGGTATAACGCTTTCCTATCTGAGTGGCAATCCTTTTTGGGATATATTGTTCTCTTCATTGATAGCTATATTGCTTGGGGTTGCGGCAGTATTTTTAGGTCGGGTGAATATGATTTATTTGTCTGATATTCGTCACCAAGAGATTGAAAATAATTTCATCAAGATTTGTTCTGAACACGATGAAGTTGAGTTGTGTCATGATGTTAAGTCGATTGTGATGGATGAAAACAATATTATTCTTGTGGCTGAATTAGAAGTTAGAGAAGAGGCTTTGTTAGATAACATTAAGGTAGATATAGAGCAAGAAAAATTAAATATTGCAGAAGACGATATGATGCGTGATGAAAAGTCAGCAGTTTTTGCTACAGTTCGTCGAATTGATCAAATTATTGAAAATATAACAAAACAACTACAAGAAGAATATCCGCAGGTTCAATCTGTGACAATAGAAGTTGGAATGTATCAGAATTAATATAAGTGCGGGGAAATTCCGCACTTATATTTCAAGGGTATGACTAATATTTATACGCCTCTGGTTTAAATGGTCCATCTATTGGGGTATTAATATATTTTGCCTGAGCATCTGTCATTTTTGTTAGTACACCTCCAAAGCCCCCAACCATGCCTGCAGCAACTTCCTCATCAAGCTTCTTGGGTAGTAATTCTACGGTAATATTAGCAAGTTTTTGATCTTTAGGAAGGTCAGCAAATTTTTGTTCAAAAAGATACATTTGGGCCAAAACTTGGTTTGCGAAAGAGCCATCCATAACGCGAGAAGGATGACCTGTAGCATTGCCTAAATTTACAAGACGGCCTTCAGATAGCAGAATCAAATAATCACTTTTGTCAGAAGACCTAAAGATTCTATGAACTTGCGGCTTGACTTCATCCCATTGCCAGTTATCTCGCATATATTTTGTGTCAATCTCGTTATCGAAATGACCAATATTACAGACCACAGATCCAGCCTTAAGAGTTTCTAGCATAGCTGAGTCGCACACGTTTATATTGCCGGTGGTTGTAACTACCAAGTCAGTGGTAGACAACAATTCTTTGTTAATCCCGTCTTTTGATCCAGTATTAATGCCGTCTTTATATGGAGAAACCACTTCAAAGCCATCCATGCACGCTTGCATGGCACAGATAGGGTCTATTTCACTTACTTTGACTATCATGCCTTCTTGACGCAGAGATTGTGACGACCCTTTGCCAACATCACCGTAGCCGATTACAAGTGCTTTTTTCCCTGCCATTAAAATATCGGTTCCACGTTTAATAGCATCATTTAATGAATGTCTGCAGCCATACTTATTATCATTTTTTGATTTAGTTACAGCATCATTGACATTGATTGCAGGGACTTTTAGTTCACCAGTATCAATCATCTCTAGCAAACGGTGAACGCCGGTTGTTGTTTCTTCACTGATACCATGAATCTTGTCAAGCATTGTAGGGTACTTTTCATGTAGCATTTGTGTCAAATCTCCGCCATCATCAAGCACCATGTTGGCATCCCAAGGTTTGTCATTTTGAAGGATAGTTTGCTCTATACACCACAAAAACTCTTCTTCAGTTTCGCCTTTCCAGGCAAATACAGGTATATCTTTCGCTACCATTGCAGCGGCAGCATGGTCTTGGGTCGAAAAAATATTACAAGATGACCAACGAATCTGTGCACCAAGGGCAACGAGAGTCTCCATAAGAACGGCTGTCTGTATGGTCATATGAATACAACCCAGTATTTTTGCGCCTTGTAATGGTTTTTGGTTGCTATACTTAGAGCGAAGTGCCATCAAAGTAGGCATTTCGGACTCTGCTAGTTCAATCTCTTTACGACCATAGTCAGCTAAACTAATATCGGCAATCTTGTAGTCGTTTTTATCTATAGTTGAATTGCTCATTATCTTTCCTTTAAATTGAAAAAAATGAGCGTCGTTTTGACTGCCAAGCCTGTTGGATAAATTCCAATGCAACGCTCCTTGGCAAGTGGCTAATTATACCAAAATCAACCTAATAAAACTACTTCAGAAGATTTGCGCGATCAGTCTTTTCCCAACTGATTGAATTCTCAGTTCTTCCAAAATGACCGTAACTGGCAGTTTGTTGATAGATAGGGCGTTTTAGGTTCAACATAGCAATCAGTCCTTTAGGGCGTAAATCGAAATGTTCTCTTATTAATTTTACTATTTCTTGGTTTGAAATCTTTCCAGTGCCAAATGTATCAACACTTATACTGGTTGGCTCAGCAACACCGATTGCATAAGAAACTTGTATCTCACAACGATCTGCAAGTCCTGCCGCTACAATGTTTTTTGCAACGTAGCGTGTTGCATAGGCGGCGCTTCTATCAACCTTTGAAGGATCTTTTCCAGAAAAAGCTCCGCCGCCATGACGAGCCATACCGCCATAGGTGTCTACTATAATCTTTCTGCCTGTAAGACCGGCATCTCCAACAGGTCCGCCAATTTCGAAGTTGCCAGTGGGGTTGATGTGATATTGTGTTTTCGCTGTCAGCCATTTTTCTGGCAGTATCGGCTTAATAATTTCTTCTAAGACTGCCTCTCTAAGGTCTGAAAGTGCGATACCACCATCATGCTGAGTGGAAAGCACAACAGCATCAACACCTACAATTTTATTACCATCATAAATACAAGAGACTTGGGATTTAGCATCAGGCCTTAGCCATTTAATAGATCCGTTTAATAGTAATTCAGCTTGACGTCTGACTAGTTGATGAGCCAGCATAATTGGCGCTGGCATGAGTTCATCAGTTGAATTTTCTGCATAACCAAACATTAATCCTTGGTCGCCAGCACCTTGTTCATGACTTTCGCTCTCGTCGACACCTTGAGCAATATCTTGTGATTGCTTGCCAAGTAAATTTTTTATTGAGCACGTGTTGCCATTAAAACCGTAATCCTCATTGTCATATCCTATATCGATAATTGTTTTACGAATAACGCTTTCATAATCAATATTAGCGCCTGTAGTAATCTCGCCAGCCAAAACTACCTGGTTGTCTTTAACTAAAGTTTCGACTGCAACTCGTGAGTTTTTGTCCTGTAGAAGGGCGGCATCAAGTATGGCATCAGAGATTTGGTCGCAAACCTTGTCGGGGTGGCCTGCAGAAACAGATTCAGAAGTAAATATCATGGCAATTAATCCTTTTAATAAAAAAAACCAAAAAAAATAAACCGGGTTTTATAGGAAAAACGCCAGCTTTAGCTTGTTTTTGTCGCCTTTACGCGACACCGCTAGCAATCGGAACAAATCAGCGTGAGAGTATTATAGCTTTAATTTATAGAAAGTAAAGTTCATTCTAAACTAACTTTTAACGCTATAGCGCTTACAAATGGTGATGTCATTAAGCTAATTAAAAGAATGGTTGCTAAAAAGTAGAGCTGACCGCTAATGGAAAGGTCAAATTGTGCTTGCGATACTGCGCTTGTTGCAAAAATCAAAATAGGTATATAGAGCGGTAGTATTAATAAAGATAACAACATTCCAGAGTTCTTAATACCAACAATGAGCGAAGCTCCAATAGCGCCTATTAGGCTTAAACTTGGTGTTGCTATCAAAAGAGTTAGCATTAATATATAGATACTATCTATATCCAAGAAAAGGACCATCCCCATAAGTGGTGAGAGGAGGATTATTGGTAGCCCAGTTAGAAGCCAGTGCGCAGTTATTTTTGCCAACAACATAAGAGACAGAGAGAAAGGTGAAATAACCATCTGTTCGAGTACACCGTTGTCGTAGTCATAATGAAAGAGGGCGTTAAGAGAGAGCAAAACCGATAGCATGCATGTTACCCAGATTACTCCTGGTCCGATATTTGATAGCGTGTGTGCCTCAGGACTAATTGCCAAAGGAAACAAAGAAATTGCAATAACAAAAAAAAGCAAAGGGTTGAGGAAACTTGAAGGGTTTCTCAGAGCCATTTTTAAATCTCTTGCCAGGGTTTTTGTATAGATTTTCACAGTGCGAGCATCCTAAGGTTTGGCAATTTAGAATCTTGGTGGGTTGTAAGAATGCAAAGTCCGCCATTTTCACAGTGCTTAGTGATTTGGTTTTCAAGAGATTTAATGCCATCAGCATCGAGCGCAGCAAAAGGTTCGTCGAGTAACCAGATTTTAGCTTGAGTGACAAATAGGGCTGCCAGAACAACTCTTCTTTTCTGGCCGGCAGAAAGGTTTGCGGCATATTCATATTTGTAGTGTTTTAACCCAACATTTGCAAGTGCTTCATCAACAAGCCGGCCTGTATTGCTGCCGTTTAGTTGTGTGAGGTAGTCAAGATTCTCTTTGCAGTGCAACTCTGGGCTGAGGGCCGGTAGATGACCCAGATAAAAAACATCAGATTGGTATGCTATAGAGCCAGCAGGATTGTTATTAAAAGTTACATTGCCAGATTCTCCAGAACTAATTCCGGCGATTATTCTTAATAGAGAGGTTTTACCAGAACCATTTACCCCAGAAATCCTGAGAATCTCACCCGGACTTAGTTCGAAAGATAGATTACTGAAGAGTTCATTGTAGCCCCTTTGGCAACTCAAATCATTAACGATTAATCTCGACATAACTTCATTTTAGTAGATTAACTTCTTTTAGGCGACAAAAGATAATTGAGGTTAGCTAGATGGAAAATTAGTTATTTAATTATTCGCTATTTGTTAGTTCATCTAAACCGCTACTATCAATTTCAGCCAAATAGTTTCCTGAAAAGATCAATGTTAATCGGTAATGAGCTAACTTTTCACCATCTATTGATGAGTGATGGATGTAGTCCCATTGGTCTTTATGGAACGGGTCATTAATACTTGGAGTGCCTATTAAATTTATAACGGCATCCTTTGTCATGCCAATTTTTATTTTTTTGACTGCCTCAATCTCGAGGTCTGAGCCCTCGGTAATAGTTGGTTTGTATAGTTCAACTTTAGGCATTGAAAAATCTAACCAACTCGGCATTTTAAATTTAGGTAGTTCGGGTATTTTTGTTGTACTATCAGAGCAGCCGCTCAATAAAACAAAAATGAGAGTCAAAAAAGTTAGTTGTTTCATGTATTCTCAAACGATTAAAATAATCTTAGGATTTTACCTTAAGGATTTTTTATGGACGCTGAAGATTTAAAAACTGCCGGCTTAAAAGTTACCTTGCCAAGACTTAAAATTTTAGAAGTGCTAGAGATGTCTCCTAATCATCATCTCAGCGCCGAAGATATATATAGAGCTTTAATTGAGCAAGATGAAGAGATTGGCGTTGCAACAATTTATCGGGTTTTATCACAGTTCGAAGAATCTGGAATTGTACATAAACTAAATTTTGAAAATAATCAAGCTGTTTATGAGCTTTGTAGTGTGGATCACCACGACCATCTAGTTTGTGTTAAATGTGACACAATAATTGAATTTCAAGATGACGTAATTGAAGAACATCAGCTTCAAATTGCAAAAAAATATGGCTTTCAGCTTACGGACCATTCACTCTACCTTTATGGTCTTTGTAATAATTGTAGAAGTGATTCTCAAAATATCTCTTCATAATAATTATTGAATGTGGAAGATTTTGTTTCTAGAGCGCTAATTGCATCTCTGGCGGTTTCTGTAATTGCCGGATCATTAGGATGTTTTGTGATTTGGAAGCGGCTGTCTTATTTTTCTGATTCAATCTCTCATAGTGCGCTTTTAGGCGTGGGACTCGGAATTATTAGCGGTCTTGGGATAAATTTTGGATTGATTATTGTGGGCGCTATTTTTGCAGCCTTGGTTGTTGCTTTACAGCAAAAGGATTTACTCTCGAATGATGCTATTCTGGGTATTTTCTCTCATATAGCTCTCTCTGTCGGTATTGTTGTACTAGGTTTTGTTGGTGATTCGAATACGGATTATTTTGCTTACTTGTTTGGTGACATTCTTTCCATTACAAGCAGTGATATATACTGGATCTTTACAGTTATGGCAATTGTTTTGGCTTTACTTGTTATGAATTGGAAGAAATTGCTGCTTCTAACACTAAATGAGGAATTAGCAACTGCAGAGGGTTTGAATAAAGTCTTCTATGAGCTTTTATTTATGTTTCTAATAGCTTTAGCAGTTTCTGTGTCAGTTCGAATTGTTGGTGTGTTATTGATTACATCATTACTCATCATGCCGCCAGCTATAGCGAGGGCCTTTTCAAGATCACCATTGAGTATGATTATTGGTTCAGTTGCTGTTTCTGTTATAACTGTATTGCTCGGTCTTTATGCGTCTATTGAGTTTGACGTTGCCACAGGCCCTGCGATAGTGATTACTCTAGGAATTTTCTTTATTGGTTCTCAGTTGATGCCAAAAATTGAATAGTTAGAGTGTTTCACTCAGTTCAGTTAGTTGGTTAGTCTGATGTTCAACAATTAACGGTTCAATGATTGAATCGAGTTCGCCTTCCATAATTTCATTTAACTTATAGAGTGTTAAATTGATACGATGGTCAGTAATTCTTCCTTGTGGGTAATTGTAGGTGCGAATTCTCTGTGAGCGGTCACCGCTGCCAACAAGCTCTTTACGGTCTGAAGCTTGTTGTTCTTTTTGCTCTCTTTGCTGCGAATCAAGAATTCTTGAAGCTAACACTGAAAGCGCTTGTGCCTTGTTCTTGTGCTGTGAGCGTCCATCTTGACATTCAACAACTGTTCCTGTGGGGGTATGAGTAACCCTAACTGCAGAGTCAGTCTTATTGACGTGTTGACCTCCAGCTCCAGAAGCTCTGAAAGTATCAATTTTGACATCGTTCATATCTATGTCAACTTCTTCGATATTTAATGCCTCTGGCATTACTGCGACGGTGCATGCTGAGGTATGAACGCGACCCTGTGATTCTGTTTCTGGTACCCTTTGGACTCGGTGAGCACCAGACTCAAATTTAAGTTTTGAATAAACATTTGTGCCACCTATACGGGCAATAATTTCTTTAAATCCTCCGTGCTCTCCCGGATTTGAACTCATAACCTCTATTTTCCATTTATGTTTTTCTATAAAGCGAGTATACATTCTGTAAAGATCGCCTGAAAATATACTGGCTTCATCTCCACCAGTACCTGCGCGTATTTCAATAATAATATCGCGCGAATCATTCGGATCCTTTGGTAAGAGAGATTTTTTTATTTCTAGTTCCAATTTTTCTAGGTTTTTATGACCCAAGGCAATTTCTTCTTCAGCCATCTCTTTTAATTCGTAATCACCTTCCTTTAGCATTTTTTCAGCGGAAAAAATGTCATTTTGGGTTGACAGGTATTGGGAATATAGCTCTTCAACTGGGCTCAGCTGAGCATGTTCAATTGAAAGCTCTCTAAATTTATTTTGATCAGATGCAATTGCTTGGTCAGACAATAGTGCATTTATTTCCTCAAGGCGCATTGAAAGCTGTTCAAGTTTTGCAAGAATTGATTCGTTCATGAATTGCTTATATTAATGGTTTTATTAGATTTACTGGGGACACAAGCTTTGCATTGGACTAAGTTTATATTTGCTGTTTTTTTGATATTTTGAAAAGGCGCATGTAGTAATTTGCTTGTTAATCGGTCGGCCAGTTCTTTGATAATCGCATCTGGATCAACGCCAGAGTCTAGCTTCTTCATAGCGCTATTTATAGCGTCATCTTTTACTTGATTTGCTTGTTTGTTATATTCTTTAATTATAGCTTCATTAGGAATGCTATCTAGCCAGGCTCTAAATTCTATATTTTCTTTCTCAATAATTTTTTCAGCGAGGACTTTTTCTTGTTTTCTACTTTCTATATTGCCTTCGATGACCTGTTGCAGGTCGTCAACAGTATAGAGAAAGATATCTTCTAGTTGATCAGATTCTGGCTCGATATCCCTTGGAATAGCTAAATCAATTAACAGCATTGGTTGATGTTTTCTCTGAACAAGGACAGTTTCGATGAGCCCTTTACCAATAATTGGAACTGGCGCAGCTGTAGAAGATATGACAATATCTGCTAGGTGAAGATATTCAGATAATTGCTTTAGATTGATTGTTTCAGCATCATATCTAATTGCAATATCGTGCGTGTTTTCTACTGTTCTGTTGGCAATAATCATGCGCTTAACACCTTTTTGATGAAGATGTTGGGCGCTCAACTCTATCATTTCACCCGCTCCAATTAAGAGTACGGTTTGATTAGATAAATCGGTAAAAATCTTTTCACTTAACTTAACTGCACAATATGCTACCGACACCGGTGAGGCTCCAATTTTTGTCTCAGTCCTAACTTTTTTTGCGGTTGCAAAAGCATGTTGGAACAATTTTTCTAAGGTTTTGTCGAGAGCATTATGTTCTTTAGAAAATTGATAAGCCTCCTTAAGTTGTCCAAAAATTTGAGGCTCTCCTAGCACAAGAGAATCTAGGCCCGCAGCTACACTGCATATATGCTCAATAACTTTGTCACCTTCAAAATAGCTTATATATTGTAATAATGGAGCATGCTCGATACCGTGAGTTGATGCCAGGAATTGCGATAAAATTTCACGATTATCTTCAATGTCACAATTTACGTAGATTTCTGAGCGATTGCAAGTAGAGAATATTACACATGCTTTAATTCCCGCTATTGACTTGAGGGCCTTAATAGCAGGTGCAAGTTCGTTTTGAGTAAAAGCTACTTTTTCTCTTGTTGCTACGGTCGCTAGTTGGTGATTGACGCTTAGTGCTGCAATATATGACATGCAATATATAGACTGTTAATTTAAGCACTCGATTATACAGTGCCAAGGTTATTTTGACCTAATGATAAGTTCTTGTTTAGTTTGTGATAGGCTGTATTCAATGTTTTGGTTTGATAATGAGTTGTAAGTTACAATAGCCTAAAAAGTAATAATTTGAAATAATGGAAATAAAACAGTTTGAATTAAAACTAAAGGCCAAAGAAAGAGGCTTTCATTTAGTCACTGAGGAGGTATTTAAGCAAATTCCCGAGTTAACGAGCGTTAGAGTAGGTTTGCTTAATTTATTTATTCAGCACTCTAGTGCATCACTATTTATTAACGAATATGCCGATCCAAGCGTAAGAAGTGATTTGGAGGAGTTCTACTCAGAACTATGCAACAATAAAGTTTACTATACCCATACTGCTGAAGGCCCTGATGATATGCCTTCACATGCTAAAGCATCAATTCTTGGAGCTGGTATTTCAATTCCAATTACTTCTGGTCGTCCAAACTTTGGGACTTGGCAAGGGATTATTTTGGGAGAGCATCGCATACATGCTGGCACCAGAAAAATAGTTGCAACACTCATTTACGATTAAATCGTAAAAATCATGAGATTGACTGGTTTATTCCAATAAAGAATAATATATTTTAGTTTGTGTCATGTTATATTTTAATTCTTGCTGACATTCAGATAAAAACATACAATCTATATTTAATACTCTTGCTATTGGTCTAAAATAAAGTGCATCACATAAACAACAGTTCTTTTTATGATTGAAGAAGATCGCCTAATCGGTGGCGAAGATCAAAGTAGTGAGGATTTGAAAATTTCTTCAGTCAGGCCAACCTCTTTTGATGAATATATAGGTCAAGACGATGTCAAACTACAGATGTCGTTATTCATTGATGCCGCAAAGTCACGTAAAGATGTGCTGGACCATTGCCTGATTTATGGGCCACCCGGACTAGGCAAAACTACACTCGCAAATGTTATTGCGAAACAAATGAATGCAGGTTTAAGACAAACAGCTGGCCCTGTGCTGGAGCGTTCTGGCGACCTTGCTGCTATTCTTACAAAACTTGAGCCTTATGACATTCTCTTTATTGATGAGATTCATAGGCTCAACCCTGTTGTAGAGGAAATACTTTATCCTGCCTTGGAAGATTTTAAGTTAGATATACTCATTGGCGAAGGAGTTGCGGCACACTCTGTACAATTGGATTTGCCACCTTTTACCTTGATTGGCGCAACGACACGTGCTGGCATGTTAACTTCTCCTCTGAGGGACAGGTTTGGTATAGTTCAGAGACTGGCTTTTTATCAGTGCAAAGATTTGCAAAAAATTATTGAACGATCAGCTTCTATTCTTGATATACAAATAGAAAAAAAAGGGGCAAAGGAAATTGCTAAACGCTCGAGAGGGACACCGAGGATTGCCAATAGACTTCTTCGTCGTGTTAGAGACTTTGCTGAAGTTAAAGGCAATAGCATTATTGATGAAAAAACTGCTCAAGAAGCGTTAAATACTTTAAAGGTTGACAGTGCAGGCCTTGAACAACTTGATAGAGACTATTTAAGTCTAATCATCAATAAGTTTTCTGCTGGTCCAGTTGGGCTTGATACATTATCAACTGCTCTTGGCGAGGAACGTTTAACTTTAGAAGATATGGTTGAGCCTTTTCTCCTTCAGCAGGGATTTATTATGCGTACATCTAGAGGACGTGTCGCGACGGATCTGGCCTTTTCTCACTTAGGAGTTGTGCGGCATAACAAGACTCAAGATCTATATGGGAAATGAACAAGATAGATGTCAGAGTTTATTACGAAGATACTGATGCTGGAGGTGTAGTTTACTACGCCAATTATTTAAAATATATTGAGCGTGGTCGTACTGAATTTTTGCGTGACCTGGGTTTCGATCAAGATGAACTAATTGCCCAAGATAATGTTTTATTTATAGTGCGTTCAATTGAAGCAAATTATTTATCGCCAGCTTTATTCAATGACTTAATTGAAGTGCAAACTAAAATTTTTTCTATAAGCCATGCAAGCTTAGTTTTTTCACAGAAAATAATGAATATAGAAAAAAATACGGTATTATTTAATGCCAAAGTTAAGGTGGTTTCTGTCCTTAATGATAATTTTAAGCCTTGTGGTCTTCCACCGGCTATCCTGGAGAAACTAAATGGAAGAAAATAGTTTATCAATCATCAGTTTAATATTTAGTGCAGGCATCGTTGTACAAATAGTAATGATTGTGTTAGTGATGATGTCTATCTATTCTTGGACGGTTATTATGTCTAAGAAAAAAGTATTGATTGACGCAACAAACGATATAAATAACTTTCATCAAAGCTTTGAAGGTGAAGTTGTACTCTCTAGAATATATAAAGATCTCCCGCCTCTTGTATCAGACAGAACTGCGATGGAGGATATTTTTGGCTCAGGTTACCAAGAATTTACTCATACCAAGTCTACATCAAACCAGTCCCTGATTATGAATTCAGAGAGAGCCTATCGTGCAATGAATACAACAGCAAGTAATGAAATTGATCGTCTCGATTCAAGTCTTTCTGTTCTCGCAATGATTGCCTCGTCTAGCCCCTATATCGGTCTGTTTGGTACGGTATGGGGAATAATGCACTCATTCATTGGTCTGGCTTCTGTTAAGCAAGCCACAATCGCTATAGTCGCACCGGGAATTGCAGAGGCGCTTATTGCAACTGCGTTCGGTCTTTTTGCAGCAATTCCGGCAACTATTGCATACAATAGATTGGTTTCACAAGTAGAAGAGATTGGAAATAAATACACCGCATTTATTGAAGAATTGTTTGTGATTATTCAAAGACAGTAATGATTGAATTACCGAGTCGATCTAGACCAAATGTCAATGCTGACATTAATATCGTACCTTATATTGATGTCATGTTGGTATTGCTGGTTATCTTTATGATGACTACCCCAATTATTGAACAAGGGGTAGAGGTTGAATTACCTCAAACTGACGCTAATATAGTTGAGTATACAAAAGATCAACCTACTGTTATTACCATAGATAAACAAGGTGATTATTATATTAATTCACTTGAAGACGCGACGGCAGAAATGACTGAAGAAGGTGAAAAGGTTTCGATAAATATAGCTGTTAATAGAGTTATCGCACGTCTACAGATTTGGCCAGAAATGAAAGTATTTGTCCGTGGAGACAAGAATGTAGATTATGGTAGTGTGGTTGAGTTAATGGCACTACTTCAACAGAACGGTGTTGACAAAGTCGGAATTGTGACTGAAAACCCAAACTAATCTAACTTAGATTATGAAATTCATAAAAAATTTTGTAGAATCTATTAAAGGTGTATTGCCATCCAAAATTGATACTAATAGTCCAGAAAATGAAGAACACTCTGGTGATAATGTTGAAGGTGGAGAGGTACAGCAGTCAACTTTTCAAAGATTAGCCATCAATTCTTTTAGGTTCTCAGTAAGATACCTCAAAAAATTTCTAATATTTGTTCTTGGTCTTGCATTATCGATAATGCAGCCAATGATTGATATCTCTAAAAAACATCCGATTGCTTTTTGGATTGCAGTAATTTTGCATCTTAGTTTATTGGTAGGCTTATTCTATTCCAACGTTGAGCGTTGGGAAATTCCGCAACAAAAAACCAATTCTTCTCAATCTGCTCCTACTAAAGCAATATCAATTGATGTTGAGATTATTGAAGCAGAAAGAAAGCGCTTGGTAGAACTTGAAGAAGAAAAACAACAAAAAATTGAAACTGAAATTCAAAAGTCAGAAACTGCAAAAGAAGTTCAAAAAATAGCTGAACAAGAAGCCTTGTTGGCTAAGGCGCAAAGAGAGTTTGCAGAACTTAAACGACATTCAGAAGAAGCTAAAACCAAAGAGGCCACTGAACAGAAGGAAATATCCGAAGCGAAAGCCAAAGAAGCTGAGAAACAAGCCAATGAGGCAGAACAAAAAACAAAATTAGCCACTGAACAGAACGAATTGTTAGAAGCCGAAACTGAAAAGCTTGAAGCTAAAATTCAAGAAGTTGTCAAGAAGAAAGAGTTATTAGAGTTAATTGCAAAAGAAGCAGAGACTCAAGCGATAGAAGCGACAAAAATAAAAGAACTTGCAGAATCTAAATTAAATGAAATTATTAGGAAGGCTGAAGAGGCTGAAGATCTGGCTAAAGAAGCGGCTAATCAGCAAAAGCTGGCTGAGGCAAAGGCAGAAGAGGCAGAAGAGCAGGCCAAACAGGCTGCATTACAAAAAGATCTGTCTGAAGAGAAGGCAAAGGAGGCTGAAGAGAAAGCAATAGAAGCCATTAAACAAAAAGAGTTAGCGGATAGAAGTGCGAAGGAGGCTGAAGAAAAAGCAAAAGAAGCAGCTTTACAAAAAGAACTCGCAGAGGAGCAAGCTGAAATCGCAAAACAACTTACCGAAGAAGAGAAGCAGAAAAAAGACCAGCTTGAAGCTGAAAGGGCGGCTCAAAAAGAAGCCTTTGAACAAGAGCAATATCAACGGCTTCTTACAGAAGAGATACAAGCAGATCAAGACTTTGAAAGACAGCTCAAAATTGAAGACCAGCTCAATACCTTAAAAAGCGCCTATAAAGCTCATATCGCCGCAAGAGTTAGAAGTTATTGGATGTATCAAGGTGCCGAAGATGATTGGAGTTGTGAGGTCTATATTTTACAAAGCATTGAGGGTGTTGTGGAGGCTGTAAATGTTCAGAACTGTACGCTTGATGACAGTGACAAGGCGCGCTCATTTAAAGACTCAATTGGAAGGGCTGTCTATAAAGCATCCCCTCTACCTATCGCTCCTGATGAAAGCGTATTCGAGAAAGAAGTACTTTTCCGTTTTTTAGTTAACTAGTTCCATTGGTAAATTTAGTTAACTATCAAATAAAATTATAATTTATCTATCCCATAACAAAATCAATCAATAAGCTAAAATAACAAGCATGGAAAAGCATGATTTTATACTTGA
>UINC01001665.1_pt1 | contig 18733 bp, 15 predicted proteins | sample 5385821 | NCBI WGS metagenome assembly UINC01 (sample SAMEA4666929, study PRJEB26691) | marine metagenome | isolation source: Pacific Ocean | place: Pacific Ocean | collected 2011-10-13 | reverse complement strand
CGACCCTGCTGATACCGAGACTGCGTGCGGACAAATTCTGTCATTCTGATCAACATGACGTAATCCCACTCGTCTCCACCACGCTTTACAATAAGACAATATCTTATTGATAATATTAATTATTTATAAATTATCTTTTTCACCAATGGGACAAGTCAAATAGGACAGGTTTGTCTAATCAAATTACCTCCATAACCTATACAATTTTTAAGAATTAGTATATCCATGGAGTCCCACCTTTTAGTTTCAGCAGAAATACCACCACCATCCCAGCCTATTTAATTTTATTCTATGTCTACTTAAATACTCAAGGTGGGTAAGATCCGTAGCCGTTATATATAAAAGGCTCCTATGGTGTATTTTACAAGAATTGGGGAAGGGTGTGTTTATTGGTGCAAATTTAACTAATGAAAGTCGGAATTAACTAAGAGTAGTGCTAGTATCAAATCGCAGCCGCAATTGCTTTACCAAGATCGTCAGTATTGCCTTTGCCGCCCATATCAGGCGTCAGGTCCATACCACTACGAAGAACGGTTTCAATAGCGTTCATAATTGTGTCATGCGCTTCGGTGTATCCAAGATGCTGGAACATCATCGCGCCCGCCCAAATTGCTCCGATCGGGTTCGCAATTTTCTGTCCATAAATATCGGGAGCAGAACCATGCACAGGTTCGAACATAGATGGGAATTCATGTGTCGGATTAATATTCGCCGATGGAGCAATTGCTATGGTTCCAGTACATGCCGGACCTAAATCGGATAGAATATCGCCAAACAAATTACTAGCAACAACTACGTCATAATGCTCAGGCATGAGCACAAAGTTAGCCGTAAAAATATCGATGTGGTACTGATCGACGGTTACGTCAGGATAGTTTTTGGCCATCTTTTTTACACGGTTATCCCAGAACGGCATTGAATGGATAATGCCATTCGATTTAGTTGCTGATGATAAGTGCTTAGCATCACGTGATTGAGCTAAATCAAATGCGTACTTAAGGATTCTATCGGTGCCACGACTGGTAAAAATACTTTGCTGAGAGACGATCTCATGTTCGGTACCCTCATATTGAATTCCACCAATCGCTGAATATTCACCTTCTACGTTTTCACGTACAACGTAAAAATCGATGTCGCCAGGCTTCTTGTTAGCTAGAGGACAAGGAACGCCCTCAAACAGACGCACAGGTCTTAAGTTAACGTACTGATCAAATTTACGACGGATCGGAATCAACAAGCCCCACAAAGATACGTGGTCAGGGACTGATGGAAAACCAACAGCACCCAAGTACACCGCATCGTGAGATCGTAACTGATTAATACCATCTTCAGGCATCATTCGGCCAGTCTCGAGATAGGTTTCACAAGACCAATCAAACTCTGTCCATTCTAATTTTAGACCGTACTTCGAGGCCGCAGCTTCGAGCACGCGTACACCTTCCGGTATAACTTCCTTACCAATACCATCACCTGGTATTAAAGCCATTTTTACATTTTTTGTCATGATCCATTACTAGTTAGTAGTTCATTCCGCAGCCAAAACAAAGTAATAGGAAAATCGGAAAGGCTCAAGAAAATAAATCAAGGCTTCAGCATTCCTTTCTAGGTTGAACTCGTATTGTTTAGAAAGAATAACGTAAAGTACGACATAGTGGGCTCTTCATTCTCAGTTTTACCGTTTAATCAGTTGGGTTAGGAGTGCCAACAAATATCATCATTTAGTATATTTTAGAAGAAATGGTTAGGTTGTGGAGGGTTGTCTGACCGTGAAGAATTAGTGGTGGTAATCACAGGAGAAAGGAGTTTACATTCAAACATTTACATGGCCTACAAAGGGGAAGGGTAGTCTCTATTTTGGTGAATTTATCAATCACTTCTGAAACAAGCAGCTGAGAATTTTGATTTAATGCATATCTCCATGGATTGAAGACACGACTGAAGAGCCATGGGTTCTCTTGTTTTTCTGAATTGGACATATTTATTTACAGGTTTGTGTTTAAGCTTTGCTACTTCATAAATGTCCACAATTTATTTATATGGTTGGGTTTAATTTTTATGAGGAAGATGGTGGAAAAAACAGATTCTGAGAGTGAGGGAGGAAACTAAATCAAAACAACACTAATACGAGAATGTCCATTAATTAATCCAATAAATACCTTTTAAACTATTCAGCATAAGGCCCAATTACATTGAGATTCAATCCGTGATCGACCGCAAAAGGTTGTGGAAGATCTGAAATTTATTATTGACCATTTTCGATTATCCTATTACTATCCAGGCTCGCAGATTCAACTACTAAATGAAACACCCTGCGAATTTAATGATTGCATCTGAAACTCATGGAGTTGATGGAAATGGGATCACCACGATCGATGTTGATAGTTAGCGCACATGCGGCTGATTTTGTCTGGCGGGCTGGAGGAGTGATTGCGCTGCACACGGCGGCTGGTGGAACGGCAACGGTCGTTTCCTTGTCATACGGTGAGAATGGCGAATCGGGTGACCTATGGCGTGAACCGGGTCAGACCGTTGAGGCGGTTAAATCTCATCGCCATGCAGAGGCGTTGGCAGCGGCAACTGCCCTGGGAGCTGACTTTGTTCCACTAGACCTTGGGGATTATCCGCTTGAGGTCTCAGGGGTGTCGCTTCAACGACTGGTTACCATCTTTGTCGATGTGCGACCCGATGTTGCACTAGTTCATGCGACGGAGGATCCTTTCAATCCTGATCATCCCGTGGCATCACTTGCAGCGCAGAAGGCGCGTCTTCTTGCGACTGGCGCAGGAGGTGTTCCTGCTTCTTTCGTGACTATTCCCCCGCCGATGATGTACGCCTTTGAGCCTCACCAACCTGATTTGTGTTCGTTCCGACCCGACACCTTTGTTGACGTAACTGAGGTCTGGCTAATGAAATCCGATGCCATGTCAGCAATGGCCGCACAGCAATACCTTCAGGATCACTACACGCGGCGTGCAGAGCAGAGAGCATTCCAGGCTCGATATGCTGGCTTTGGTCCAGAGACCAAGTATGTCGAAGCCTTCCAGCGGTTGACACCAGAAAAGAGGAACGCACTATGACCCAACCTGAAGAATGGATTGGTCTCAGTGTTTCGACGATTTAGGAGGCGGCTGGTCGAGAGGGCTTACTCGGACCATGACTCTCACTGGTAACTAAGACGGCCCGAGTGGTCGGGCGTGCTCGTACTGTCGAATGCGGGCAGGACGACAATCTTGGTGTTCACATAGCGATAGATCGGTTGCTACCGGGAGAGATCCTGGTCGTCACCATGCCAGAGCCAAGGCCCGTGGCTGTTGTAGGGGAGATTTTAGCTCTCTTTGCAAAGACCAAGGGGGCTGTCGGTCTCATGATCGATGCAGCCGTAAGAGATGTTGATGAGCTAGCTGAAGTAGGTCTTCCGGTCTGGGCTAGATGGATTACCTCTACGGGAGCAATAAAGAGTGATCCTGGTCGCCACGATGTTAAAGTTTCGGTTGGTGGTCAGACTATCAGTCCCGGCGACCTGCTGGTGCTAGATGGGGACGGCTTAGTTAGAGTTCCACCTGAGAGCGAAAAGTCCACCTTGGACGCGTCAAAGACACGGGTTGTACAAGAGGAACGGTTGATGTCTAAGTTAGTAGCTGGTGAGTCGACACTTGATCTTATGAACTTACGAAGTCTTGTTGACCCGGGTTCCTAGAGCATCCCCTAGTACTAATGAGTTCAGCAGGTTTCCCATTTCGCCATTGACATTGGTGGAACCTTCACGGATTCGGTAGAACTTCATCCCTCTACTTTTCGGTTTATATTGCCCAACTTGCCTCTTTAGCTCCATATAATTCATATACTTTTGCCTCAATAGCCTCTTCGAAAAAGTCTTCAAGATCTTCTTCTACATAATTTTTAGCTGCATCAGATTCTCTTCGGAAGTCTAAAGCAAACTCTCTCAGTTTTTCCACTCTAGAAACCTTGTCAAGCGTCCCTTCAAGGTCTCTCTTTGCTTGCTCAATGACTTCCATCAACTCAGCAACTACTCTATGCTTCTTCCTATTGGCCTTAGCAAGATCCGTAGTATAGAGGTTCTTTGAGAGCTCACTCTTGCCTATGATGCCTCTGACGGAATCTGGAACCCTTACCCTAGCCCAATATACATCGTACCTTCTTTTCAGATGTTGCTTATCCATTTAAAAAACGTCCATTTGAATTTTGTTACTTTTAGTGGAAAGTAGCTCATATTATTGAACGAAATAATTACTACTAATGGGACAGCTTACTTTGTCAGCCCTGTTATATAACTGTAAAGAGGGATGTAGTGTTCATAGGTATAGACCCTAATAATCACACCATCCAAATATTCTCTCCATCAAATCAATCCCTGAGAAATGACAAAAAACAGCGGAATAATTGCAGTAATTTACTACTGACGAGTGAGCATTATTCCTCAACTTCTTGCGAAAACTATTACACGGCTGTATAACAGTAGACCAAGACATATAATAATTTTTACTAATTTGGCTTTTCTGTGTTTATTGAAAGTTTTTCTAAGATTGCCTTTCAGTTGTTCATAGTTTCAGGACTAACTGTTAGCATTTTCTGTTTGCAAGCTCCTTCAGCCTGGCCTCAGGAACCCAAGCCGCGTGCAGTGGTTATGGGACAAAGCTCAAGTTCCATAACAGATATTTCGGAACAAATCTTGCTTCAAAAATTACGGAATGAATTAGCACAGACCTATGATTTCAGCGCCCAGCCGGCTTTTGAACAAGCCCTACTAAAACTTGAGCAGATATCCGGGGAAATATCCTGTCAGCAGCTCAAATGCATGTTGGAGGTGCAACAAAGTTTTCCTCAGACAATCTTGTTTTTGTTGAAAAGCCAGCCTGAGGAAAAGCGGCTTACTCTGGTAATGGTTGGAGAAAACCAGCAGTGGCGTGTAAAGCACGAAGTCTGTTCCCCGTGCCGTTTGACTCAAGAAGAGTTATTGACCAGCGTAGTGCTGCGTATGGAGGGTTATGCCAAACCTCCGATGGCAGTTGTGCATTCGAAGCCACAAAAGCAGCCAAAATCGCTTTATATAAAACCTACAGCAAAGGAAGCAGATCTTAGTCAAAAAGAGAAAACTGAAGCAGCAAAAGTAATTCTAAAACCGAAATCTCACGAAAGTGAAATAGTTCCAGCCAAGAAAGTTTTGTTACCTCTGGAACAACTTAAGTTCAAAATAGCACAAAGACGTTACAACAAGTTAATTTGGAATAAGATTAAAAAAGATTTGATGTTCTTTCGACAAAAAAACCACAAACAGTCCCTCAAGAACTTAAAAACACGAGTCAGGCTGCAGATTGATCAATATGGCAAGGTCGTTGAGCGACGACTTATAGAACCAAGCGGTTCTCAAAAGTTTGATGAAATTATTCTGGATTCAGTTGATCTGCTGAAACTGCCTCCACCGATGGATTTATTGATTCACCATCCACCATATGTGGTAACAATTCTTATCCAGCCTTGAAGTAAAACTAAAATGGAAGTTATTTTAGCAGAAGATCAAAATTCTGAACTGAGATCCCCGGAAGCTGGAGCGCTTGAAGTTAAGCAGTCCGGTCTTGCTCCGGGTGAGGCTTTGAAGCTGGTTTTTGGTGAATATGCAGCTAACACTCAGCGTGCTTACGCAAGGGCCTTCCGGGATTTACAGGAATGGGCTAATATCAAGGAGTTGCACGAGATGGAAAGCTTTGATCCACTTCGGATGCTGGAATACAAAAATCAGCTGAAAGCCTCAGGCAAAAAACCATCCACAATCAACCAAACCATGAGTGCTTTGCGCAAAGTCTGCAGGGTGCTGACAGAGTTTGGCTATTTAAGGCAAAATCCTTTCAAAGCCTCAGTAATCCGGGCGGAAAAAGTTGACTCTGCGGCCAGCAAGGGCGCACTGAAAATTTCACAACTCAACGCAATGATTGAGGCGAATGAAGGCATGGAATACGACGGACGTATCGCACCTCTCCTGAGATTTCGGAATGGTCTGGTACTGAAATTTCTCTATCTGACAGCAGCAAGACGTGGAGAAGCAGCAGATTTACTTTGGGAAGATATCGTGCAGGATGGTTCCTTTCACGTCGCTGTTCTGCGGCATACGAAAAGCAGAAAGGAGCAGCGAATCAAATTGAGGACTGAACTGCATGCAGAGTTTGAAGAATGGCGAACGATGCTGCAGAGCAACAACATCATTTCTCCACACGTTTTTCCTTCACTTGGTTTCCGGACACTCGGCAAAAAAATGTGCGGTAAAGGAATCAACGACATTGTTGCCCGACTCGGAAAAGCCATTGGTTTGAACATTTCTGCCCACTATCTTCGACACACGGCAATCACACTTGCACTAGAACTGGGCGAGCCGTTGCAGAAAGTCCAGTCTTACGCCCGTCATGCTTCGGCCAACACCACAATTCGCTATTTTCATGATCGGCAGCTTTTAGAAAAAAATCCTACTGACAGTTTACCGATGATTTAGCAAAGCCGATTTCTTCAAGTAGATCTAAAAGATTTGATTGATTTTTACAAAGTGTGTTGTTTTTCTTGATTCGCTCACGAGCCCAAGATTGATTGGCTAAAAAAATCACTCCACAAATCCACCTTTTGTCATCCTGGCAGGATCAAGTGCCTTGTCCAGTTCTGCTTCTGAGAGATCACACATTTCCAATGCAACTTCTTTGAGTGCACGATTTTCCGCAAAGGCTTTTTTGGCAATTTTTGCTGCCAGATCATAACCGATCAAAGGATTGAGAGTCGTTACCAGAATCGGGTTTTTGCCAACAAGTGTTTCGATGTGATCCTCACGCACCACAATCCGTGAAACCGAACGTTCAGCCAGATTCCGGGAAGCATTAGTGAGCAACCGGATTGATTCGAGCAAGCTGTGCGCCACCATCGGCAGCATTACATTCAGCTCAAAATTTCCGGACAAACCGCCAACACTGATCGAAGCATCGTAACCGATGACTTGCGCACAGACCATGGCCATCGATTCTTCAATCACCGGATTCACCTTTCCGGGCATAATCGAAGATCCAGGTTGAAGTGCAGCCAACTGAATTTCACCGAGTCCGCCGTTTGGTCCTGAATTCATCCAACGCAAATCATTGACAATTTTCAGCAAACTAACTGCCATAGTTTTTAATTGTGCTCCCAAAGCTACCGGCGCATCAACTGTCGCTTGTGCTTCAAAATGATTTTCTGCTTCCCGAAAAGACTCACCTGTAAGTTTAGAAATTTCTGCAGCAAATTTAGGTGGAAATTCAGGATCGGTATTAATACCGGTGCCGACCGCAGTTCCGCCCATCGGCAGCTCTGCCATCTGCTGCAATGCTGATTCTATGCGTTGAATGCCAATTTCGATCTGTCGGGCATATCCCCCGAATTCCTGCTCCACTGTCACGGGCATGGCATCCATCAGATGGGTCCGGCCAGTCTTGACCACATGCGAATACTCAGCACCTTTTTTCAAAAATGTTTCACGCAAAAATTTAAGTACCGGAATCAAAACATTTTTTGCCTCAATGTATCCTGCAATCCTGATGGCGGTCGGAAAAGTGTCATTTGAACTTTGGCCAAAATTAATGTGATCGTTCGGATGAACCTTGACTGACAAGTCCGGAACCAACTCCATTGCACGATGCGCAATCACCTCGTTGGCATTCATATTACTGGACGTTCCGGAACCAGTTTGGTAAATGTCAATAGGAAAGTGCTCATCCAGTTTCCCATCAATCACTTCCTGTGCAGCCAACTGGATGGCATGCGCAACATCTTCCGGAATGTTGTCCATTTCAGCATTAACTTTTGCTGCACCCTGTTTGATCACGCCCAGGGCATGGATCAGTGGGCGGCTGATGCAGATTCCACTCACAGGGAAATTGTCGACGGCCCGTTGAGTTTGCGCGCCATAAAGTGCTGCCTTGGGAACTTTGACTTCTCCCATTGAATCTTTTTCTATGCGATATGCTGAGCTCATTTTGTTCCTTTCTTTTTTTCTTGATGACGATTTTCCATCTTTGTTTTTTTATCTTTGAAAATGCTATTTTTCTATGCCAATACTCCACCGTCCACTGTGAAAGTGCTGCCTGTAACGTATGAAGCCGCATCAGAAACCAGAAAAAGCACCATCCCGGACATCTCACTCGGCTGGGCAATTCGGCCCAGCGGGATTTGCTGTAGAACATTTTTCATCAGCTCTTCATTCTGAGTCAAGGCGGAGGCAAACTTGGTGTCAGTCAGTCCGGGAAGCAGGGCATTCACGCGGATATTCTCGAGGCCCAGTTCCTTGGCGAAGGCTTGTGTCATAGAAATGAGACCAGCTTTGGTGATGGAATAAATGCTTTGTTTATGCATCGGAATACGACCGTTGATCGAAGAAACATTGACGATGCTTCCTCCTCCATTTTCCCGCATTAGTTTTGCCGCATGCTGGCTCATGAAAAAAGGCCCCTTCAGGTTCACATTCAGTGTTTTATCCCATGCCTGTTCATCAGCTGCCAGGACAGAACCATAAAAAGGATTGGTTGCTGCATTATTGACCAAAATGTCCAACCGTCCGTGAGTCTTCTGAATGTTTTGAAAAAGCGCTTCAATCTGTACAAGATCTCCATTATGGCAAACCATGCTGGAAGCCTGATTCCCGGATTTTATTATAACTGCTTCAACCTCTTTTAAATTTTCCGCCTTGCGGCTGGTCAGTATGACATGAGCACCATACTCTGCCAGAATTTGAGCCGTAGCAGCACCAATCCCCCGGCTTGCACCCGAAACTAAAGCTACTTTATCCGTCAGATCAAACATTGCCGGAATTTCCATACAACCTCAATTAAAAAGCATGCGTCTATGCCATTACAGGTGATTTTGAGATTAGCCCGGAACGGATTCGTGAGCTGTTCTCAAAACAATCTGAATCACTCGATCCATTGAATCGTATATGTTGTTTATATTATCGTTTGTTAGCTGAAGACGCAATGCGGATTTGATTCAAGATCAAATCTGCTTCGTTTGAGATTTCGTCTTTTTTGACTGCATAATCCTTCGCATAACGTCAAATGCTAGAAAGCCTAATTACTTGACAAGTTATTGCATAGATTTTGCGTTGCCACTTAAGACCATCTTCTATAAACTAAGCTGTCAGGTTCAAAATCATAACTATAAAAATTCTATTTCAGCAAAAAGAAAAAATGGGTAACTGGATTGTGCTAACTGTTGGTACACTCGTGGCGATGGTTGTATTTCGAATGAAGAGGCCGGCTGACGAAACATTGGAAACTCCATCAAATTTTATAACGTTTTTTCATCCCATTCTGGGAGAAGGTGATTTGTTTGTCGGTGGAGTTTTAGTCTTATATTTTTCATCCAGATTATTCCTAGCATTATCCCAAACCATAAGATCTATATTTTAACCGCAGAAACCCAAAGATAGTTTCGATCTAATAAAATACTTACTGTAGAGAATAATTTTTTTTAATGAAAATATGACTCGCCATTTTCTGGTTTTGTTTTTGACTTTATTTCAGGATAATTACGTCAGGGTAGGTACATTGCTTGGAGCACTGGCAGGGTTATGGAGTCCTGAAATATTGAACGGCGAACAGGCAACAAACGCCTTTGTTTTCGGATTCATCGGCTGGGGTGTCGGAGCTTATCTAGCCCATTATCGCTCCGCAAATTCACAATACTCAAAAAAAAAGAAATTTCGGGTCTTTCAGGGTGGACAATAATTTTCTCTACTTGAATAAAAACACAAAAGCATTTCTTATAGGTCTTTCTGCGGACATCAGTTTGAGTATTATTGCTCCAGCCTTCTTTATATCCTAACTGAAAAAACTGACATGCCTAAAGGACATGGCGACAAATAATTTTTTTGGAACAGAGTTGCCTATTATCCAGGCACCAATCGCTGGAGTTAAAGGTAGTTCTTTAGGAATATCTGTTCCTTTTGCATTTTGACTTTTTTCCAGTTCTTCAACTTCTGGTCGACAATACTTAATGGAGCCACATGAAAAAAACATTACTGCCTACCATATCATTTTTTTTGCTGAGTTGGTGGGCATCAACTGATTCGTTGGCCGGAAATGATCTTGAAAAAGCTATTTTTGCTGGTGGTTGTTTCTGGTGCATGGAAGCCGATTTTGAAAAAATTTCCGGAATAAAAGAGGTCGTTTCCGGTTATATCGGCGGAACAGCTAAAGATCCAACCTATAATAATTATGGAAAATCAGGTCATATTGAAGCAGTCCAGATTTTATATGAACCGTCCGTGATTTCTTATGCTGACCTGCTAGAAATATTTTGGTTGAAAATAGATCCTACTGACAAAGATGGACAATTTTGTGATCGCGGTCATGAGTATTCATCTGCAGTTTTTTATCTTTCTACTGAACAAAAAAAAATGGCTGCAGAATCGAAAACTCTGCTTGACAAATCCGGCATGCTTCAGGAACCGGTTAAAACTGTAATTAGAATTGCCGGTGAGTTTTATCCTGCAGAAGATTATCACCAGAATTATTACAAAAAAAACAAATTAAGATATCATTATTACCGCTTTAGATGCGGACGGGATCAGCGGCTTGAAGATTTATGGGGTGAAAAAACAGACAGAACTAAAATATTCAAAAAAACATCAAAATATAAAATTCCAGGCAGGGATGAGCTTAAAAAGAAACTGACACCTTTGCAGTTTGAGGTAACTCAGAACGGTGGTACAGAACCGCCGTTCAGGAACAAATTTTGGAATAATAAGAAAGAAGGAATTTATGTTGATATAGTTTCAGGTGAGCCTTTGTTCAGTTCAACTGACAAATACAAGTCTGGTACCGGCTGGCCCAGTTTTACAAAACCTCTTGATGGCGCCGGTATAATCAAAAAAGTAGACAACAGCTGGTTCTATATAAGAACCGAGATTAGAAGCGGATATGCAGACTCTCACCTGGGTCATGTTTTTAATGACGGTCCTAAACCTGGCGGATTGCGTTATTGTGTTAACTCGGCGGCGTTGCGGTTTATTTCAAAAAATGACCTAGCAAAAGAAGGTTATCACATTTACAGAACCTTATTTCAAAACTGATTCCCGTTTAACCCCTGTTTCGGAAATATTTCAAAGACACTTTCTGAATGTACCAATAATAGTTTTATAGCGAAGAAGATTGTTCACTTTATATAATGGTTCACATTTGATAGAAGCGGCCCGGATAATAAAGGCAGGCAAACGATTCCAGCTCTTCTCCTGGCTCCATGTTAGACGCTGAACCACGAAGAGAGCATCGTCTTTCTTAATTGAAAGCATTTCTGCATCCTCCTCGCTTGCGTTAGTGGCGGAAAAGATATGTTCTGCAACTGAAGTGATCCAAGGTACTTTTTGAAAAAGCTAATCATTCGGTCCTATTTCCACAAAGATTTCCTGCTTTACTTCCGGAACAGTTTCAATACTGATACATAGTTCCTCTAAAAGGAACGGAACTTCTTTCAAATAATGGAGGAAGGACTGGACACGGGAGAAGGGGCTTAAACTTCAGGGGGTTTTGGAGCGTTGAAATAAATTTTTGACTTCCTCCGGATCAATAATTTTCCAGGCACAAGCGATTTTCGTAGCCCTTCAATTCCTGCCAGGTGGGGCGTTTGAAGAACACGCCTTCGCCTCCGGAGTTTCTGATTTTTTGCGACATTCCGCGTAAAAAAATGTAGAGCACACCACCAAATTTTTCGTTATATTTTTCTTCACTTTTAAGTTTAAACCAGTAGGAAGTTGCAATTGTATAGATTTGCAGCTGCAGTTGATAGTGTTCTATTACCTCGCGCTCCACTGTCTCCACACTATAATCTGCCAGCATATTACTTTTCCAGTCCAGCAAATAAATGAGACCTTCGTGTTCAAACAAAAAGTCAATAGAACCACGTAAAAAACCTTTTTCAACTTGCCAGCCTTCCACATTTATTTCATTTTTTTGCTGGCAGTCTGGTGCCTTCGTGCCGGGGAAACGATTGTGCATTTGTATCATTTCTTCCGGAATTGGAAAGTAAAAATCAGCTTCACGTAAATAACGTTTACAGCCTGCCAGTTCAAGTTTGGGATCATCCTGAGTTTTGCCCAACCTGACCGGAGTGCGTAAAGTGCGCCAGATTATCTCCGCAATTCTCGGCACAGTTTCAGCCGAGCGTTCAAAACGCTCCCTGAATGAGTCAATCAAGCGATGGACAGGAGGAAGGGCAAGCCATTCTTGTGGGGAGCTGCTTTCTTGAATTGTGTTAAAATCCACAAGTTCCAATAACTCATGCAATAGATTCCCGGTTTGCACTCCACCCGGAAGCAAGTCTTTTTGGGCTTTGTGGCTAAGGTGTCGAGTTCCGTGTGTTGGGTCTGGAATCGTGGTTTGTGTTTCTAGAATGAGCGTATTGTCGGTTTCATCATTTTCCCGACGTTCTCCCAAATCGGTTTCTGATCGAATTTCAACAGGCGAAATGTTTCTGGCAACCGACTCCTTTATTCCAGCCGCCTCCGCATCCTTTTTCCTGTCCATTCTGGTGAAGGAACTAACCACAAAGCCTCTCTTTTTATAACGGAGTTGACTGAAAGATTTCTCCGGATCATTTGTATCACCAAAAATTGCAGGGTTTGCTGGAAGCAGTGGCGGTTTCCAGGTCCGCAATTTTTCCTGCACATTTGTTTTGATATCCTCCTGTTTATTCACAGCATAATTTCCAACAATACTGCGACTGAAAGCGGAGTTCCCCCCGGCAATTGACAACTGTTCATTGATCGCTGTCAGCTGCTCATTAACAAATGAATAGGCACCGCTGACTTTGCAGACACGTTTTTCTGAATTACCCGTTAAATATCCTGAGTAGGGCAAATAGAGTCGTCCGCAAGCTCGTGTCATGGCGACATAGAGCAGGCGCTGTTGTTCTTCTTCCACCTGCCACTGATGTTCAGTAGGAATTGCTGAACTAAGCAAATCTATGACGAGATTTTCATCTGCATCATGATAAAACTGAATCGATTCTTTTTTGTTTCCAGTAAGTCCTCCAAATAAAAATACCACTGGAAATTCCAAACCTTTTGCTGCGTGCATTGTCATTAGCTGAACAGCATCCCGCTCACTTTCCAAGCGCAGCAAAGTTTCATTTTCTCCCGGATCTTCTTTACCCTCAATGAAGCGCCGCAACAATTGAATCAATTCAAACAGATCAAGATGCCGCTCCATTACTTGTCTGTTCAGCACCTCAAACAGATGCACATAATTCGTCACGCTTCTCTCATCTCCACCCAGCAACAATTCACGCTCAACCAATTTAGTATTCTGCAGAATCTCTTCAAATAATCTCCGAAACCGTCTTGCCTCTGCAAACGAATTCCACTGTTGAAGTTGATGTAATAAATCGGAGCCCCATGTTGGAGTTTGTGCCAGTTCCTGAATATTTGCGCCAAAAAAACGAGTCAGCCAAACCTTGGCTGTACGTGAATGATCTGTTGGATGAGCGACTGCTTCCAGCAAATCAAGTATTTCCTTAGCCTCGCGTCCGGTAAACAAACCTTTCTGTTTGTAGAACGCAAAGTCGATTCCATGCCTGCGTAAGGCTTTTCCTAATGTTTCACCTTCACTACTTTTGCGGAACAGCACACAAACATCCTGTTCACGCAGAGGTCTTTCGCCTTCTTCATACTTCCAGACAGGGCGCTCTATTTCAGATATCCCAATTCGCAAAAGTGTTTTTATTTCAAGCGCAATCGCCTCAGCAAATCTTGAAGTCGCATTTTCTGCCTGATCGTCCAAGAACAAACTCAATAAAGCACTTTGATACAGTTCGGAAATATCAACCTTCAAGACCGTTTCCGCAGCCTGCATAAAATCTTTTTTTCCAAAATATTTTTTACCTAGCAAAGAATTGAATGAATCCAGTATTTCCAAAGGGATTTTAGGTTTTTTCAACTTTCTCTGCTCTGCAATTTTTTTCCCGGAGACAGTAAACTGAGGAAGCAATTCCAGCAAATGAATGGCATTGCGCTCCGGTGTTTCATCCTGCAGTTCCAGTTCAGGTTTCCCGCAACCGACTCGCTGATAAAGAATTCCGCGCTCATCGGGAAACCAGGAATCTCCACTAAAAATACGATTCAATCCGCTCAGCAGGATTGCAGATGAACGGAAATTTTTTTTCAGCGTAAACGGCTGACGAGAGGTTTTTTCCTCAAATGTTTTTCGTGCCTGCAGATAGGCAAAAATATCTGCACCACGGAAAGAATAAATAGCCTGTTTTGGATCTCCAATCACGATTAAACGATGCTCAGGACTTTCAAAAAACAAGTGCCGAAAAATAGACCATTGCCGACGGTCAGTATCCTGAAATTCATCGACAATTGCACAAACATATTTTTTACGAACTGCCTTTGTAAGTAATGTTGGGACTGGGCTTTCATCATCCAGAGGTAGCACCTGTTCTTCAACTAAACGCAGTAAGTCATCAAAATCAAACGTCCCCTGTTCTAATTTTGTTTGCTCCAGTTCATGGCGCACATCTTTAAGAACCTGCTGTGTCACCCAAGTTTTTAGAATTTTCTTTGCACCACCGCTGAAACCGCACCGCAGTAATAAATTTTCACAATCAGCAACTGCTTCAATCCAGTCCCGTTCCGGTTCAGGAAATTCTTCCTGGCTGTGCCACTGTTCTCCAGGCATCAAATTTTTTCTACATTTTGGGGTTGTAACCGCAGCCAGTTCTATATCGAAAACCCCGAGCAAATTTACTAGGGTTGATTCCCCTGAGTGGGCTTCCCCCAGAGTTTCCAACAGCAAATTAAGGTTGCGTAAAGTTTTTCCCATGGAAGATCCATTGAGTGCTGTTACTTCAAAAGCTGAACATATTGGATGTTGAGTCAAATTATGACTCCTTAGATTCCGATCTTTGGCAACCAAAGCCTCCCAGTACTCTGTGAATTCTTTGAGAAAAACATCAAAGACTGGCAAATTTGGAATGAATTCCCCGTCTCTAGAAATCAAAGTCCTGATGTCTCTTTCCAGGGTGTCGAGATTTCCTTCGGTATACTTCACATAAAACGCAAAAAGTTGTGAAACAGGGGTATTTTGAGAAAGCAGTTCTCTGCGCAAATAACGCCTAAATACTTCTGAGAAAAGCAGGTTTGTGTCACACAATTGCTGTTCAAATAATTGCCGATTTTCAAAAGCAAATTCCCGTAAAACCCGTTTACAGAAGCCGTGAATTGTGTAAACTGGAGCCGAATCAAAATCCAGCAATGCAGCTTTTAACCGTTCTTTCCGGAGAGTATTAATTTCCCAAAATGGACCTTCCGGAACAGTTTTGAAGGAGGTGTTGTTTTTTTCGCAGGTTTCCAATAATTCCCGGAGTTTTGAACGCAAGCGCAGACGCAGTTCGGCAGTTGCCTTTTCTGTGAAGGTCACGAGCAAAATGCTTTTGAGCGGTATTTCCTGCTCCAGCAGCAGTTCCAAAACCAATTCCACAAGAGCAAATGTTTTGCCGGTACCGGCCGATGCTTCAATCACCGCAAACCTGTCATGTTCCCCGTGTAAAACATCAACCTGCTTGTCATGCCCTGACGAATTTTTCGGTTCATTCTGAAACAATTCTGACTGTTTTGGAATGTAGACAGAGCTGAAATTATTTTTTTGAGGCATTGTATTTTTCAGGTTCAGGAAGAGTCTCAGCATTTTAATATAGCCAGCCGTACATTTCAACTGCTCCATATTTCAGGAGCACGTTAATAACTTGTTCTTCTCAACATTTATCCATAAGCTGGAGTCTTGTTGTTTCCATACATTTGACGACTTTTGGGAGCCGGCCATTCATGCGTTATAATGCACTTATTTCCTCTCTGACAGATCATTTGCAGCAGGCAGTACTAGTAATTGATCAAAAGGGACAGGTGGTTTATTGTAACGATTCAGCTGCTCAATTTTGGCAAAAGGACGCTCTGCGCCTGCTCGGAAAACAAAGCACAGATTTGTTTCATGCAGATTTCATGATTCAGGAAAAAATAAGCAGCGTACTTGACACCGGGAAAATTTTCCGGATGGGAGCATATGTTCTGCAGACACCGCCTTTGCAGGAGCGAGGAACAGAAATTGTGATTGCTCCGGTTCGCAGTAAATCCGGTAGGGTAAAGCTGGCAGTGATAACAATGCTGGAAAGCACCACCCTTCAAGAATTTCAGGCCAGAGAACAAGAAGAACAATTGGCGCGTTCGCTAGGGACATTGGCTGCTGCCTTAGCGCATGAAATACAAAATCCGCTCAGTGGAGTCAGGGGCATGCTCCAGTTGCTGGATCGTGACCTGCAAAACACAAAGATCAAAAATACATCCATCAGCATGATGCTGGCCGAACTTGATCGGGTCGAGCGCCTGTTGAAGCAGCTGCTTCTACATTCTCATCCCGTACCTTTGGAGAAAATCTTATTTGACATACATGATCTGCTGAATACGGTAATCCGTTTTGAGCAAGACACTGCAACTCAAATCCGGTTTGTCCGCAGTTTTGATACCTCACTTCCATACATTCATGCTGACCGGGACAAGCTGCATCAAGTTTTTTTAAATCTGCTGCGAAATGCAGTTGAATCTTCACCGGCCGATGCTTCTGTAACCATTCATACCCGTTATTGTGGGAAATGGGAGCTTGCCGGTACTAACCTGGATCCTGAACGAAGTTATACTCTGATTGCGGTAGAAGACGAGGGCACAGGTGTTCCGCCTGAACAGCGCAATCAATTATTCAAGCCTCTTTTCACCACTAAAAGCGAAGGGCATGGTCTCGGATTATCAATCTCACACCGACTGATCCAAGCTCATGGCGGGTTATTGCGCTATGTCCCTGGAGATTCAGCTGGTTCAAATTTCCAGGTGTTTTTGCCACATCGAATGTCTGACGTTCCCGTATAATATTTGTTTAAATCCTGATACAGTCATCACAAGCCCATAAACTAAAAATCAACATAAGTTAACAGAAAACACGAAGGAAATTTTGCAGAAACCATTCTCTGTATGCTCCAAGTCCTTGAGTGATGGTTTTTTCACTTAACATAATTATTTACAACTTCACTTTTCAAAAAATTTAAGAAAGGAAAGATATGAGCAAAAAAGATTCAATCGTTATTTTAGGCATGGCCCGTACTCCCATGGGTGGATTCCAGGGTGTTCTGAAAGATGTTTCCGCTCCGGTACTGGGAAGTTTTGCCATCCGCGCCGCACTGGAACGCAGCGGAGTTCTAGCCGAAAATGTTGACGAAGTCCTGATGGGATGTGTGCTTCCAGCTGGCATGGGACAGGCCCCGGCACGTCAAGCCTCTCTTGGAGCCGGGATTCCGGTTGCGGCCGACTGCACCACAGTGAACAAGATGTGTGGTTCAGGAATGAAAACAACAATGCTGGCACATGATTTATTACTTGCAGAAACTAACGAAATAATGGTTGCAGGAGGAATGGAAAGCATGACAAACACTCCGTATATTTTGCAGAAAGCTCGTTCCGGTCAACGGCTTGGGCATGGTCAAATGACGGATCATATGTTTCTTGACGGCCTTGAAGATGCCTTTGACAAGGGAACTCTGATGGGCGTTTTCGCTGAAAGAACTGCGAAAAAATACGGATTTAGCCGAGAGGCCCAGGATGAATTCGCCATCCGATCCTTGACACGTGCTAAAAAGGCGATCGAGGACGGAAGTTTCAAAAATGAAGTCACTCCCGTCAGTTATAAAAACCGTAAAGAAGAAACTTTAGTAGAGCTGGATGAACAGCCCTTAACTGCCAATATAGACAAAATCCCAAACTTGCGGCCTGCCTTTGAAAAAGATGGTACAGTCACTGCTGCAAATTCATCGTCTATTTCCGATGGTGCTGCAGCACTGGTAATGATGCGTGAATCAACTGCAAAAAAAAGTGGTTTTAAACCTATTGCACGTTTTCTAGGTCACAGCAGTTTTGCGCAGGCTCCAGAATGGTTCACCACTGCTCCAGTGGGTGCAATTAAAGGTGTTCTCAAGACTGTCGACTGGAACGTAGATGACGTAGAGCTTTTTGAAATCAACGAAGCTTTTGCAGTAGTTACGATGGCAGCCATGAATGATCTCGATTTACCTGCAGAAAAAGTCAATGTCCACGGCGGAGCCTGTGCACTCGGACATCCAGTCGGTGCTTCCGGAACTAGAATCCTGGTGACGCTGATTTCCGCTTTACAAAAATATGGAAAAACCCGTGGAGTAGCCAGTCTATGTATCGGAGGTGGAGAAGCTACTGCTATGGCTGTGGAAGTCTTGAGTTAGGAATTTTTATGTTGCAATTTAACCGGTTCACAGCGAGAATCGAAGTGTTGCAAAAATAACAGTTAAGATGACCCAAGCACCTTAACAAACTGTAAATCATGAGGGGTCTAACACCAAGGACGATGTTAGTCCTTCAGACGTAGGTGGCGGCTCTAGCTTAGATACTTTAAGTACCAGCGAAAAATTTGCAATGCCTTGATGGCGGGCGTAGCTCAGTTGGTAGAGCTCTGGATTGTGATTCCAGTGGTCGAGGGTTCAATTCCCTTCGCTCGCCCCATTTCGAACTGCTCTAGAGATAACAATCTGCAAAATTCTGCCTACTTTTTCTCTGCCTGCGGGCGTAGCTCAACTGGATAGAGCATCAGACTTCGGATCTGAGGGTTGGGGGTTCGAATCCTCCCGCCCGCGCCAGAAAAAT
>UINC01001662.1_pt1 | contig 18771 bp, 16 predicted proteins | sample 5385821 | NCBI WGS metagenome assembly UINC01 (sample SAMEA4666929, study PRJEB26691) | marine metagenome | isolation source: Pacific Ocean | place: Pacific Ocean | collected 2011-10-13 | reverse complement strand
ACGGTTTTCGAGCGTGGGAGCTACCGTATTCCTGTTGTTTGACTGTCGTCGATGGTGCCGGTGACTAGGGCACGATCGATGGTTGTTCGCCTATTCGGCACCGCCGCACGAGAGTTTTCGACCGAGTCCGACAATGAGTGCGGTGTAATTCTTGAGGCTGCGCTATAGTCGGGTTTGGAGCATCAAACATGATTCGAAACGTTGGGTCGCTGTGTTTCGTCGGGCTGGTGTCGCTGGTCCTCGTTCCGTTGACCGTGGCCCAGGACGACATCCTGGTACTGGGGGGCGATGGGCGTCACTGCGGCGAAGATCCGGATTGCATTAATCGGCTGCATCCGGATATCCCAATGGTGGCCCGGGCGGTCCCGGGACAGAGCATCCTTTTTAGGGTTCGCAACGCGAGCGACTTTGAGCTTGACCCGGCGAGCGCCTACGAAGACCCACGCGAAGGCGACCCGCAGATCGGGACCGTGCATCCGCTGACCGGCCCGGTGCACATTGAAGGGGCAGAGCCGGGCGACGTGCTGGCAGTAACTCTGCTCGACATCGCGCCGGGGCCATTCGGTTACACCTCTGTCAGTCCGATCGGATTCGTGTCGGACCATGTGACCGGCGGTTTCCGAGCGCTGTGGCGTTTGAACCGGAACGAAGCTGTCAGTGACGACATTCCCGGCGTGAGGGTGCCGAACGCTAGTTTTCCCGGGATTGTCACGGTGTTGCCGGGACGTGACGAACTCGATGCGATGCTATCGAGGGAAGCGGAACTAGTCGGTTTGGGTGGCGCCGGGTTTCCACCGCATGCTTTGCACGCATCACCGGAGGCCGTCTGCGGGCCAGCCGGGACGAACGCCAGCGAGTGCTTGCGCACGCTACCCCCGCGTGAGCACGGCGGGAATCTCGATATCCGGTATTTGCAGGTCGGGGTGACGCTGTATCTGCCCTGCTACGTGGACGGTTGTGGGCTGGCGATCGGTGACCCGCATTTTGCTCAGGGCGACGGTGAGGTTTCGGGTACGGCGATTGAAATGGATGCCGAGTTCACGGTGACTACCCGGTTAATCAAGGACGGACCAGAGCTGACCCGGGGGCCGCACTTCGAAGGCCCAGTCAGGGTGCTCGACATCCCGTCGCGGCGTTTCTACGCCACGACCGGATTTCCACTGAAGGCCGCTGGCGAGATTCCACCCGACATGCGGTATTTGGGGGCGAACGAGCGGATTGCCGGGCTTAGGAATCTGTCGAAGGATATCTCGCTGGCGGCTAGGAATGCTCTCCTTGAGATGATCGACTACGTCACTGAGACCTACGGTTTGACCCCGGAACAGGCGTATGTCGTCGCGAGCGTTGCCGTCGACCTTCGTATCGGGCAACTCGTCGACGCTCCCAACGTCGGCGTTACCGCTCTCCTGCCGCTCGACATCTTCTCCGAACCCCGCAAGTAGAGCGTTAGAGCATTTCAGCCCTTACCCGTGTCTCCGGGCAAAGTGTTCGGATGACGGCACTATCGAAACTGTGCCGCCGTTGCCGTAGGAAACCCATGCGGCACCGGCTGTGTAACGTTACCCGTGGCCGCCCATTCGGCGCCGCGCTGAATCATCGTGGTGAATCCGATACACTCCATTGCCGGCCAGGGTCCAGAGCCCATCGGTGCCCCGCCATCGACGTGTCCCATTGCTGTCCCGAAGACCCGGCCCTGGCCGAAACGCACCGTGTGCGCCATCGGTTCGTGTTCGCCTGTGCCATGGGTTCGTTCCCCCCAGTGGGCTTCGCGGGCTGGATCGGAGTAGGCCGTTGCCAAGATGGTCATATTCTTCGCCGGGCCCCGCTGGTTGCTGTACAGCTCGTCGGTGCCGTGTAGCCAAACGGATGGTAAGCCTCGCATGATCGGATGTTCCGGAGCGCGGGTGACCACCGAATACTCGTGGGCATCTACGCATTCGCCAGGGTGGCCTGGGCTGTGGTCCAGTACTAACTGGCCGTTCCGATATTTCACGAAGGGCCCAGCGCTTTCGTCCCGACCACCCCAACCGCCGATGCCCATCATTTCGTTAAATGCCCGCCAGTCCTTAAAGGTGTGGTTTACCGCGTGCCCAAACACCATCCCGCCGCCGTTCCGCATGTATCGTTCGAATGATTTCTCGACCGCGGTCGGCCAGCGGTCGCCGTTGTATTCGAATACGATGACGTCATACCTGTCGAAGTCAGGGTTGAACCTAGTCATGTCAGCGCCACTCGGCGGGCTCGTCACCACATCTACGTCAAAGAGCCCGGTTTCTTCCAGTATGTTCCTGTAGTGCGCGCTCAGCACTTGCCACCCGTGGTTGTTCTGGCCGGTGAGCACCATCGCTTTGAGCAGGTCTGTCCGTTTCGTTTGGGCGGACGACGCAGCGGTGGCCAGTAAACTGACAAATACGATGTAACACAGGGAGTGACGTCTCATGAGTGTGTCTCCATCTGCGGCGTGTGAGGCGTCCAGCGTCGCATAGTGTTCCGGAGAAGCCAACGAAAATTCTGGACGAGGGTGGGCGCTTCTTGGCCGACACAGACGGCAACAAATTGTGTCCAGGGCACTCCGACGACTGTGATGGAAACCGCACGGTGTTTCGGTATGGTTAGGGGTGCATTCTCGAGCCTGGTCTACGAGTCCCGCAAGGGGCTTAAGGTTGGTAAGACTGGAGAAGTGTCCAGTGCCGGGTAGAATGGAGGTGTCCAGAAAGGTGACCCCATGACCGTACTGACGAGACGAGCATTCCACAAGCTGGCGGGTGCAGGGCTGCTCGCGGCGGCAGCTGGACCGAGGCCGCGCGCGCAGCGCGGTCGTGCCGAGTCACGCGTCGCCGGTGTGCTCATCGGGGCCCAAAGTTATAGCTTTCGCGACCGCGACCTCCAGGGGGTCATCGACGGCATGGTTGAGGTCGGCCTGACAAGTTGCGAACTCTGGGAGGGTCATGTCGAACCAGCGGACCTTCGGAGGCGCGACGCACGGGAAGAGCTTCGGCGCTGGAGGACTACGATTGGGCTCGATTACTTCACTGCCATCCGCGAACGATTCGGTCGCGCCGGTCTGACACTGAACTCGTACAACCTCAGCTTCAAGGACCACTTCTCGGACGAAGAGATCGACCGCGGGTTCGAGATGGCGAAGGCGCTTGGGGTGCCTGCCATCACCGCGTCGGCGAATGTGAACGTCGTGGCGCGGGTAGCGCCACGGGCGGCGTACCACGGCCTCCCAGTCGCGATCCATAACCACTCGCAGGTTGATCCGAACGAATTCTCAAGCCCGGACCAATTCGCTGCAGCGATGGCGCAGGGAAACGGCAAGTCGATTGCGGTCAATCTCGACATCGGCCACTACAGCGCGGCGAATCATGACCCGGTGGCGTATCTGCGCGACCATCATGAACAGGTCATCACGCTGCACTTGAAGGACCGTAAGCGCGATCAGGGAGAGAACATGGTCTGGGGTGAGGGTGACACCGACATCGTGTCGGTGCTCGCGATGCTTCGAGACCACCGCTGGGACATTCCGGCCAACATTGAATACGAGTATCGCGGCGGCGACACCATCGAGGAAATGCGTCGTTGTTTTGAGTTTTGCAAGCGTGCGCTGGCGTAGCATTGCGGCGGCGACGTACCCGCGGTTAGCCCCTCTTCATGTCTTCAGTCACCCGGGCCAAATTAGCGGCCATGATGTTCCTGCAGTTCTTCGTGTGGGGAGCCTGGTCGGTTCCGCTCGGGACCTACCTGGGCGAGGTGCTGGCATTTCAGGGGCAGCAGATCGGGCTAGTTTTTGGCACTACGGCCGTGGCGGCGATGATCTCGCCTTTCTTCGTCGGGATGGTGGCCGACCGGTACTTCGCCACCCAAAAACTCCTCGCGGCGCTCCACGTTGTTGGTGGCTTGGTGCTGTACGTGGTCTCGAGGCAGACTACTTTTTTCGCATTCTACGGCGCGTTGCTGCTCTATGCCCTGTGTTACATGCCGACACTGGCACTGACCAATTCTCTGTCGTTTCGCCAGATGCAAGAGCCAGCCCGCGAGTTTCCGCCGATCCGGGTGCTGGGGACCATTGGCTGGATTGTCGCCGGGTTGGTTGTCGGGTTCCTCGGCCTTGAAGATACGGCTCGGCCGTTGCAGATCGCCGCAGTGGCGTCTTTGGCATTAGGGCTCTATAGCCTCGCGTTACCGCACACGCCGCCGACGAGGGCGGCGACTCGGGTCACTGCGCGCGACGTGCTGGGCCTCGACGCGCTGCGGTTGTTACGCGAGCCGTCATTCGCCGTGTTTGCGGTGGGCTCACTCCTGGTTTGCATCCCGCTGCAGTTTTACTACGCGTTCGCCAATCCGTTTCTCAACGAGATCGGGGTGGTCAACGCTGCTGGCAAAATGACGCTGGGGCAGGTATCGGAAATCGGATTCATGCTCGCGATGCCGTTTTTTTTCCGTCGTCTTGGCGTGAAAGGGATGCTACTAGTCGGCATGGCCGCCTGGGTCAGCCGTTATCTGTTGTTCGCGTGGGGTGACAACGGTTCTATGGTCTGGATGCTCTACGGGGGCATCTTGCTGCACGGTATCTGCTACGACTTCTTCTTCGTCACTGGACAGATCTACGTCGACAAGAAGGCGCCATCCGACCTGCGTGCTGCCGCGCAGGGTTTGATCGCCTTCGTCACGCTCGGCGTCGGGATGTTCATCGGGTCGTGGCTGTCCGGTCTGGTAGTCGACATCTATGTGGAGGGTAACGGACACGCTTGGAACCAGATCTGGATTGTTCCGGCGGTCTGGGCCGCCGCGGTGCTGGTCGTGTTTACTTTAGCGTTCCGGGATCGTCGTGGCTCATCCGTTGCGGGTGACGACGACGCCGTCACGGCGACGGCCGCAGGAAAGGCCTAGCAGATAGACGCTTGATCACGTCCGGGTTTGACGGACCCGCCCGCCGGGGCGTCTGTTACGGGTCAACGCATGCGAAGTTGGCCGCTTCGTTGGTGCTGCCTGAGCCCGAGTATCTGGCAACGCGTGGGTAGGGACACAACGGTCTAGTGCGTGTCGTCGCGCCAGCCTCTTCGCGTGACGCCAAGATTCTGTCCGGCGGCACGGCGGCTTCCACCCAGTTGATCAATGGCGTCACAACGTCGAACCGGTCGGTGCCGAGGCCTCCGGAACAGTGGAACATACCTGGCACCATAAAGAGGCGATAGAACTCGGCCGCGGTTGTCTCGCCCATCGTGGCTTGCACATCTTCGTAGTAGTTCACGGTCATCATCGGGTTCAGTGCAGTATCGGCCCATCCGAAGTGGGTGATCATCTTGCCACCGCGGTCTTGGAACGCTGAGAGATCCGGGTCCACAGCGTCCAGGATTTCCCGGATTGTTACCCGGTCCGGATCAATGTTGAAGTCGAATGTGCGCCACTCGAAATCTGGTTCGTCCGGGGTGAACGCCAGATACTTGAAGAACGTTTCAGAGAACCGGAGTCCGATGGTTTGGCCTCGGTCAGACACGATCCAATTGGTCCATCCTCCACCGGCTTCTGCGCCCAGCGGCTGGCCTGGGAAAAGTTGACGTCCGTTCCCAACGGGGCCACCGTAGATGGCCGCCAAGGTATCAATTTCGCCCGGCGTGAAGCAGTCGCCAGAGGTTGAGTCACTGCATACCGGCAGGTGCATCTTTGGGTCAAAGGTGCATTGCCGAGGGTCGTCGATTAGGCCATCGCGGAGGCCGTCGATCGCGTCGCACTGTGCGTAGACCGCCTCGCCGACCATCGCGACCTTGGCCTCGGTTAGCGGTGCCCTCGCAAGTGCTTGGTTGTTCCAGACGTAAGCCATCTGTGTGTCCGTGAAATTTTGCACTGGTGCGCCGGCCACGATGCCATCGAAGTCGTCTGGAAACCGTTGCGCGGACATCAATCCCTGGCGGCCACCGGTCGAGCAGCCGTCCCAGTAAGAATGCTGTTCAGCCGTGCCGTAATACGCGGCGATGATCGTCTTTGCCGTCACCGCGGTCAGGTGGATGGCCCGGAACGAGTAGTCGACCTCCTTAGGCAGATTGTTGTACGCGAAGGTGCCTAACGGTTCTACCCGGCCGTCGTGACCCGTGTCGGTCGAGGCTGACGCGAATCCGTGTGAGACCGCCCGCATGGCGGTTCGGAGCGTGTTGTTTGCATCCGGTGCGTTTCCGGCGTAGCCGCCATTGCCCTGCATGTAGAAGCGTTCGTTCCATCCAGTGGGCAGGTGGACGCCGAATCGAATCTCAGGCTGGATGACCCCGTAGACCCGGCAGTGTTCCGGTACGTCCGCGGTTTCCTCCATCAACGTAGCCGAAATGATCGAGTAGTCGTGTCCCGTGAGCCCGACCAGTGTTCGGCAGGTAGTTAATGGCTGTGTGCTGGCGACGGTATAGTCGATCGCTGAGCGTGCTGCGTCGAGAAAACTCGACCCGTTCTGCGCAGCAGCCGGCACTGCGAAAATTAGGAGTGCCAGTGCGCCAACCGCCACTCGCGGTGCGAGGAAACCCGGTGCTGCAATCATTGATTGTGTCCTCGTCCAGTTCGAAAGACCTGAGCGGCGTCCCGGGTGTCGAATCCAAAACCCACAACAGACGAATGAGTGTAACCCGGTCGCGGTAGGTGTCGAAAATCGTGCCTAGGGATAGTGTGATGTTGGACTGACATCGGTGCACCACGCGTGACTTTTGCGCAAGATCTAGACAGGATGATTGGATGAGCAATCCGCCTGCCACCAGAATTTTCCCCTTTCTCCGCTATCAGGATGCGCCAGCTGCGTTCGAGTGGCTCTCCACCGTCTTTGGGTTCGAGAAGCAGATGATCGTTCCGGGTCCCAAAGGGACCATCGCCCACGCGCAGCTTCGCTACGGAGGTGGTGTCGTAATGCTCGGTACGGTCGAGGAGGACGGGTTGAACCTGAAAAGCCCCGCTGCGACTGGTGGCACCACGCAGGGAATCTACGTGCATGTCGACGATGTCAATGCGCATTACGAACGGGCCAAAACAGCCGGTGCGGAGATCGTCGTGGCGCTCGAAGAGACACCATACGGGTCACGCGAGTATGTGGCGCGGGACCTTGAGGGGCACCTGTGGAGCTTCGGTTCCTATGCGCCGGACATTACCGACGTTGGTCCTGCAGGGGCTCCGGTGGGAACGTAGTGAGAACGGCGGTTTTGATCTTCCTCAGGCCCGGGCCGGGGGATACCCGTCGCGCAAGGGCACTCACCGGGGCTGTAGGTCGGGGCCGAGCGTGACCACGCCGCGTCCGAATCGTCCCTCCGCGGCGGGCGTCCTCATGTCAGTGATCGTCACGCGATAGCCGTTGTCCAGCGGTTCGATCTCAAACGCGGGAAACCGGGTCCACGTGGCCAGTCCCCAGACGCTGGAGTCAGACAGCGCGGCGCCGGCGGCTGCATGGTCGTCGCCGATAGGTGTCTGTGGTCCCACGGGCACGATCAATTCGCTGGCTCGCCAATCGAGAAGAACACGATGGTAATGTTGCTCATCGGCGACAAGTACGTTCCGCCGGAATGGATCCGCCGGCATCGGCCCTACCATGATGTTCTGAGGCTCGAGCCCGTTGTCTCGGGCCCACTTGGTGACCTGGCTGTGCGCGAGTTTGGAGCTGCCGGCCATCGCAACGACGTAAATCCCAGCCAGCACCAGGCAGGTGGTTGCGAGTCGGTGTAGGCGGGACTGCAGGCCGCCCCAGGTCCGCAGACCGGCAATGGTTGCGACGCCGAGACACCAGAGCACGCGCGTCGGCCCGGGGATGCCGGGGAACCCCGTGACCAGCGCGGTGGTGATGGCGCCCAAAGAGATCCAGCCGGCGGCGTGGAGCCGTGACCCGCTGTGGGCTAGTACTGCGGTCGTGCCCAGCAGCAACCATATCCAGGGGTCGATGATGAATAGGCTGTCGCCGTAAAACCAGGTGCCATCGAATGGCATCAGCAAGCGCACACCATAGGTGTTCAGCCAGTCGAGCGCCGGATGTGACAGGACCGCGATGTACGACAGCGCCATCAGACGTCCCAATCGCACCGGCGTGGCCGACGAGTTTCGCTGGCAGCGAAACAAGTCGATCCGGTGCATCACCCATCCGAGAAACGCCGGAAACAAGATCATGGCGAGGACCCCGTGGGTCCAGCCACGCCGGACCCCTAGCGACAGGTCGCTGCTGATGAAGTATGTTGCGGCATCAATGTCCGGTAGATTGGCACCGACCACGAGGGTGGCGGTGCCGAGTGGTACTCGACCGAAGCGGGTCTGCGCTAGGCTAGCGCCTACAACGGTATGGGTCAGTGGATCCATTTCGTGGTGAGTTTACCCGTGGCATGCACGGACCGTAACATAGCGGGTAGGGCGCTGCGTTTCTAGCGCGAAAGGAGCAGTTCTTGACACGGTCCACGATTCTGCACGATTCGCCCGTCGCCTTCATCGGTGCCGGTGCGATGGGCGAGGCGATGATTGGCGGCTTGTTGCGACACAACCTCATGGAGCCGGACGCTATCACCGCGTCTGATCTTCATCCCGAGCGCTTGAACGAGGTGGAGCGCTTGTTCAATGTCAGAACTAGCTGCGACAACCGTGCGGCTGCACGGAAGGCTCACATGGTCGTGCTGGCGGTCAAGCCGCAGGTGCTGGCGACGGTCTGCGGCGATCTGAAAGGCGCGTTGCGGCCGTCGACTCTGGTGGTGTCGATCGTGGCTGGTGCGCCCATCACCATGATCGCCGATGGGCTTGACCATGAGGCGATCGTCAGGACGATGCCAAACACTCCAGCGCAAGTCGGCGAGGGGATGACCGTGTGGACTGCAACCGACGCGGTGTCGGACAAACAGCGAAAGCAGGCGGGCGCCCTGCTGGGCGCGCTCGGCAAGCAGCTGTACGTGCGGGACGAGAGTTTCCTCGACAAGGCAACCGCGGTTAGTGGTAGTGGACCAGCCTACGTGTTCATGCTGATGGAGGCGTTGGTCGATGCTGCTGTACATCTAGGGTGGTCTCGCACTGATGCTCGCGAGATGGTTGTGCAGACCGTTCGGGGCTCTGCCATGTTCGCCGAACGTTCTGCGCTACACCCGGCCGAGATGCGCAACATGGTGACCTCTCCGGGCGGTACGACGGCCGACGCGATTTATCAACTCGAGAAAGGTGGATTTCGAACGGTACTCTCAAAGGCGGTTCTGGCCGCGTATCAGCGCAGCGTTGCCCTCGGATCGCTTGACAATGCGCAGAGCACGTCGGTTTCGAGGCGTAAGCCTGCCAAGAAGCCGGTCCGAAAAACGATCGCGACGCGTCGGAGACGTTCCTGACAGCCCCGTGTCCCTCACTTCACTCTTCAACTTGATCGCTCTGGTGGTCACCCTCGCAGCGGTCTGCGGGTGGGTGAACCACAAGTGGTTCCGGTTACCGCACACCATCGGGCTCGTCGTGATTGCGCTCGGTGTGTCGTTCGCCGCGCTGTTCCTTGATGCCGTGGTGCCGTCGCTCGGGCTCGAAGCCAGCGTGCGGGACACGCTGACCCAGATCGATTTTCATGACACGTTGATGACGGGGCTGCTGGGGTTCCTGCTTTTTGCCGGAGCGTTACACGTTGATCTCGAGCACTTAGCCAGCCGTCGCTGGGCGATAGGCACGCTGGCCACGGTCGGCGTCGTGCTTTCGACGGCGCTGATCGCTTTGGCAACGTATGCGCTCAGCGGCTTGGCTGGGCTTGCTGTTCCTCTTCCGTATTGTTTTGTGTTCGGCGCGCTGATCTCACCGACAGATCCCATCGCTGTGCTTGGTATCCTGAAAAAAACCCAGGTGCCGGAGACGCTCGAAGCCAAGATCGCCGGTGAGAGTCTGTTTAACGATGGGATCGGGGTCGTGCTGTTCACGATTGTCGTTGCGGTCGCTACCGGAGGAGACGGGCACGGCGCTGAGTTGACGACTGGCGGCGTTGCGCGCCTGTTCGTCACGGAAGTCGTGGGAGGCCTCGTGCTCGGTCTCGTTGCTGGCTATGTGGCCTACCGCGCGATGCGGGCCATCGATGAGCACAATCTCGAGGTGTTGATCACCTTGGCCTTGGTTATGGGCGCTTACGCACTAGCGTTGCGATTTCATCTGTCCGGACCGATTGCCATGGTGGTGGCTGGGCTGTTCATCGGTAACCACGGCACCCAGTTTGCTATGAGCGAAGGCACGTGTGACCACGTTGAGAAATTCTGGTCGCTGCTTGACGAAATCTTGAACTCGCTACTGTTTTTGGCGATCGGTTTTGAGGTGTTCGCATTGACCTTTACGCCTGCGATGGCGTGGATTGCAGCCGGAGCCATTCCCCTGGTGCTTGCGGTGCGGTTCGTGAGTGTCAGTGTGCCCGTCCTGGCACTGCGGCGGTGGCAAGAGTTCACTCCGGGCGCGATTCCGGTACTGACGTGGGGGGGGCTACGGGGTGGGATCTCGGTGGCACTGGCGCTGTCACTTCCGCCATCGCCCGTCCGGGACCAAATTCTGGCGGCTACTTACGGGGTGGTGGTCTTCTCGATCATTGTTCAGGGCCTAACCGTCGAGCGCGTCGTCGAGGCCACTGTCAAGTAGAACGGTGAGTTGAGGGGAATGCGTCGGGCCGAGATTTTGGCGCCATGGCCGACGTTCTCCTTAAATTCAGACTTCTATCGAGCACGAATTCCCTTGCCGTCGAGGTAGTGCGTTGAGGGGGTTTAGCCTCCAGGCTGTACGATCTCGATACGGACGTCGTCCGGACCCGTGACAAAGGAGATTTTCATTTCCTGCCCCAGTGGATTCGTGTAGGGGCGGGGCTCGAGTGAGAAGTCTACGCCCTTGCGTTTGATCTCGGCCGCAGCCGCATCGAGGTCGGTGAATCCCCAGCCAAGATGGTCAATCGCGCGGCCCTGCGTGGCGGCCGGGGCGCCTTCACGTTGCTGGGCGACGAGCAGCCACGTGCCACCGTACCGGAGTCCTCCGATCCGGCCTTTCAGGCTGTCGCTCTCGCCACCGAAGATGTTCTTGTACCAAGCTAGAGCATCCTCTGGGTCCGGCGAGTTGAGGTGGATATGATGAAACCCAAGCCACTCATGGTCCTCTACCACCTCAATCCGGGTGCCCCAGGGGTCACTGAGAAACGCCAGCTTGAACAGTCCGGGGATGTCGCGAATCGGCTCGTCAGGGTTCTCGATGTCCAGTCCGGCTGCCTGCCAGCCTGCCATCTTGGCCCCGAGGTCGCGGAATGAGAAGCCAATGTGGTTCACGCCAGTTCCGACGCTGGTGCCGGTCGGCTCCCGCTCGAACCAGATGAATTGGGTATCACCGACGGCGCACGCCCCTTCGCGACCGAAGTCTTCGCAGCCCATGTGCTCGATGTACCACGCGGCGGCGGCTTTGGCATCGGGCGCGGTCAGATGCATGTGATGGTAGGTGGATTCCTGGGCAGCCGCCGGGAAGGCGACGAGGCCGGCGACGACGACGAGCAATGTGAGCTTCGACTTCATGGGGCGGTCCTCTCGTTGCGTACGCGGAAACGTCTGTAACCCTTACCTCACGGCATTATATGGGCTGCCCGGACACTGCCGACGGTCTGGGTAGGCAGGGGCTCCGGCAACCCAATGGATAACCGACCAAGTCCTGACTGCAGAGACCAGGGAGTGGGCGGGACGTTATTTCTTCTTCGGGACGAGAACGAACACCATCAAGAGATGGAGAACGAAGGCGCCGACGCCGGTGAGCAGGAACAACACGATAGGGTTCATCTGTTAGAGCTCCGTGCTTATGTTTCTTCAGACCGCGCCCGGCATTGTACCTGCACCCGGGGACGGAGTGGTAACGAGGGGCTGATTTCAGACCCGGGCCGGTGAGCGCATCTCGGTCAGCCGACGGTCGATGAGCGCTTCGGCCTCGTTCATGATACGACCGACGAGTTCCGCGCAACTCGGTATGTCGTGAATCAGTCCAGCGACCATGCCCGCCGACCAGACCCCCGCGTTGGCGTCGCCTCCCGTGAGCGCTCGTTTTCCACGCTCGCCAGCCACTAGGTGCTTGATGTCATCGATGGTGGCATTTCCGCGTGCCTCGATCGTGCGGACCTCGTCAGCAAGGTCATTCTTGAATACGCGTGCGGTGTTGCGCATCGTGCGAAAGATCAGGGCCGTATCGCGCTCCGTCGCGGAGACTAGCTGCTGTTTGATGTTGTCGTGAATGGGCGCTTCGCGCGTGGCCATGAACCGGGTACCCATGTTCATGCCGTCGGCGCCGAGGGCGAGAGCGGCGACGAGGCCACGTGCGTCGCCAAAGCCGCCGGAGGCGATCATGGGAATGCCAATCTTGTCAGCGGCGCACGGGATGAGGACGAGTCCCGGAATGTCGTCCTCGCCCGGGTGGCCCGCACACTCAAAGCCGTCGATGCTGATGGCATCGCAGCCGATGGTTTCTGCCTTGATGGCGTGGCGTACTGAAGTGCACTTGTGCACCAGCTTGATGCCGGCGGCCTTGAATCCTGGAACAAACTCCTGCGGGTTGTTACCGGCTGTCTCGACAATTTTCACGCCCGATTCGACGATGGCGCTCGCGTACTCCCTATACGGCACGGGTTTGAGCGTCGGCAAAAACGTCAGGTTGACACCGAACGGCTTGTCAGTCATCTCGCGGGTACGCGCAATTTCCTTCGTTAGTGCTTCGGGGGTGGGCTGGGTCAGCGCCGTGAGAAAACCGAGTGCTCCGGCGTTGGCTACCGCTGACACTAGTTCGGCGATGCCGACGTTCTGCATGCCTCCCTGTACGATGGGATGTTCGATGCCGAACACTTCCGTGAAACGAGTCTTGATCACCGGCTATGGGCTCCTTGGCGGCCACTTGCTGCGTCGCCAGTATAGTCTTAGGGTGGGAAGAGCCTCCAGTCAGACTATGCCGTTCTCTTGGGAATATCCGTTCACGTGCTACGTTCAGCGTGGTGGTTGAACTCAGGACAGACCCGCATAGATCGACGGTGTGTCCCCTTAAGTGCCGGAGGGCTTGCCAGCGAGGGGTCGCCGTCGGACAATGAGCGCCGCGACGCAACAACTGCTGCTTGGTCGATACTGCTATGCGCATTGAACCGCTGTCTCCCATCATCGGCGCCGAGGTGTCCGGTCTGGACCTTTCCGTCCCGGTGGCCCCGGAGGATTTTGAGACCCTGCATGCGGGCTTAATGGCTCATCTGGTGCTGTTTTTTCGTGACCAGGAATTGTCATTCGAACAACACAAGGCGTTCGGCCAGCGGTTCGGCGACTTGCACATTCATCCAGCTGCGCCCAAAGACAGCGAACATCCAGAGATCTTGGTTGTACACGGTGACGCGGACACGAAATTCGTTGCGGGTGAGGTCTGGCACTCGGATGTCTCATGTGACCGTGAACCGCCGATGGGCAGCATTTTGATGATCAACCAAGTGCCAGACTCTGGCGGCGACACGCTATTTGCCAGCATGTACGCCGCGTATGAGGCGCTGTCCGACCGGTTGCAGCGGTTACTGGGAGAACTGACTGCAACCCATGACGGTCGACACTACTACGTTGGGCGTTACGGTGATGCGAATCTCCGGGACGGTAGCTATCCCTCGGCTGAGCACCCGGCCGTGCGTACACATCCGGTGACGGGTCGGCAGGCGCTCTATGTGAATCAGGGGTTCACGACGGGGTTCAAGGAACTCAAGCCGGCAGAAAGCGACGCGTTGCTGGCGTTCCTCCTGGCGCACTGCGCCGCGCCCGAGTTCCAGTGCCGGTTCCGCTGGCGTACGAATTCGGTGGCGTTCTGGGACAACCGATGCACCCAGCATCTCGCTATCTGGGACTACTACCCGCAGACTCGCCACGGCTATCGCGTGACCATCGCTGGGGACCGTCCGTTCTATGCCTCGGAGCCGGTGTTGGCGCGAGATCCGTCCGTTGGGCAGAAGACGTAGAGATTCAGAAATGCGCGCTCGCAGGGCCTGCCGTTTAGCGACTCTGGTCTTTCGATAACGACGCGGCGGCGCTTTGTTCGGGGTGGCAGTCCTGGGCGTCTGTCGGCGAGTCCGTTACCCGCTGAATAGCCCAACCACCGTCACCGATGCGGTCACACAGACGGCGGCGGCAAGGGTCATCCAGACACCGACTTTTGCCATGTCACGGATCGAGAAATAGCCTGCTGAATAGGGCAGTACGTTGGTGGGGCTCTCGGTGACGAGAATGAACGCCAGGGTTGAGGTGAACGCCGCCGGCGCGGCAATCGTCCAGGGGTCGAGTCCCAGGTCGAGCGCCAGTGCTAGCAGAATCGGCATGATGAGTGACCCGGTGACCGTGTTACTGGAGAAAAGCAGGTGAAGCAGTGCCACGGCGATGACGATGACGAACGGCCGGAGGAGCATGGGGACCAACGCCAGGTTTCCCAGTAGCAGTTGGGCCAGCCAACGTGCGGCTCCGGTCTCGAACACCATTAACCCCAATGACAGCCCGGCGACGATGAGCATGACCCCACCCCAATCCATGCTCTGCTGCGCTTCTTTCCAGGTCATCACCCGGATGGTCGGCAGAAACAGCGTCAAGCCGCCGAATAGCGCCACCGCTTGGACCGGCGGGTCGACCCGCCCACCGGTCAAGTCGGCAAGGAAAGGCGTAACCAGCCAGCCGGTAATCGTTAGGGCGAAAATACTCAGGGTTTTACGCTCGACCGGTTTGAGGGTTCCGAGCGTTGCCAGCTTCCGGTCGATTTCCGATCGGTCGAATGGGAGCCGGTCAATCTCGGGCGGGAAAAGCCGGAGCAGGAGCCACCACCCCGCGGGGATCATCAGCATGGCGGCCGGTACTCCCATGAGCATCCACTGCCCGAACGAGATTGACACGCCGGCCAGCTCTTCCAGATAGCTCAGCGCAATCAAATTGGCGGCGGTGCCGGCCGGTGTGCCGATCCCGCCGATCAGCGGCCCATAAGCGCACGAAATCATCAACGCGCGTCCGTAGTTGCTCCGCAGTGGTTTCAGCCCGGCATCCTTCAGCACCCCAACGCCGAGCGGCAACATGACCGCTGCAACCGCCATGTCGGTGATCCACATCGATAACAGGGCACCGGCGGTGATGAACCCGAGCAGTACTCGGTCGGTGCGGGTTCCGGAGAGTCGCAACACGTGGAGCACCATCCGAGTGCCGAGCCCGGACCGGGTGAAGCCGGTGGACAGGAACAGCACCCCAATGAAGAACACGATCAATGGGTTGCCAAAGCCGGCATTGACTGCGGACGAGAAATCGGTGATGCCGAATGCCGGAATCAGTATTAGGACCAACAAGGACGTCGCCGGAAACGGCATCGCCTCGGTCACCCACAACGTGACCGCGAAGAGCAGAATCGCGAGGCAGGTCTTGCCGTCTGGCGTTAGGGCAATGACTTCGCCCGCCCGTTCCAGCGGTTCTGGGGTCGGTAGCAGATGTACCACGAGCATAGAGGCCGTTGCGACCAGAAATGCCCAAACAGCGCGTCGCTCGCCCGTGTTTCCCATTTGAGGTGTCATGCAATCTTACCTACATCGGGTCGAACCGGCCGTCGACGGCGGTCCAGCCACCGTCAACCATTAGCAACGAACCCGTCACGAAGCTTGCAGCGTCCGAGGCGAGAAACACTGTTGGACCGACCATTTCTTCGGCGGTGGCCCAGCGGTTGAACACGCTTTTGGCGGCGTAGGCTTCACGCCACAGGGGTTTGCTCTTAATCTGCGACGTTAGCGGTGTGTCCACGACACCTGGGCCGACTGCGTTCACCCGAACTCCGGACGGTCCGAGTTCGGCCGCCGCCGTGCGTACGAGCTGTACGATGCCGGCCTTGGTTGAGGCATAGATCGATTGTCCGGGCTCGACGACGGTGGCGCGGATCGACGAGAACAGGATAATGCTGCCCTTGCCGCGCGAGGCCATGAGCCGCCCCGCCGTTCTCAGCACATGGAAACTACCTTTCAGGTTCACGTCGATGACCCGGTCGAACTCGTCGTCGGTGTATTCCACTAGCGGTTTTCGAACGTTTACCCCCGGGGTGCAGACTACGATGTCCAGCGCGCCGTGCTGTTCCATCACTTGACCGAGGGCGTCGTCCACGGCGCCGTTGTCGGTGACGTCGACGGCGCCTGCATCGGCCGTGCCGCATTCCGCGGTGATTGCTTCGGCGGTGTTCGCCGCTGCATCACCGTCGATGTCCAGGCAGCGCACGGTAGCCCCCTGCTGACCACAGCCCCTAGCGACGGCCGCGCCGATGCCAGACCCGGCCCCGATGATGGCCGCCACGCGTCCCCCTAGGCCGAACAGCCGATCGCTCGTCATGACATCTCCACGGGCCTGTTTCTTGTGATCACGCCGGCGATGACCGCAGCAGTCAGCGCCGCGCCGAGTCCTAGCATGGAAGGAGTCATCCCGGCGAGGCCGTTCCCGTCCGTCGTCAACTGCAGGAACCCGGCGACGGCCGTTCCGGCGACGGTCGACGCTAGCGCTTCGGAGGTTCGAATCCGGCGGACATAAAGTCCCACCACCAGAGGCACGAACAGGCTAACGGTCAGTAGCGTGTAGAAGAAGGTCAGTGCTGAGACAATCGAGTTGAACGCGATGGACAAGATCGTGCCGGCGGTGCCACCGGCCACGGCGGCGCCGCGGGCCACTTGAAGCACTCGGGCGTCGCTGGCATCGGGATTGATGAAGCGTCCGTACAGGTCTCGAGAGAGGGAGGTGGCTAGCATGAACAGGATAGCGTCGGCTGAACTAATCTCGGCCGAGAAGATGGCGGCCAGTCCGAGCGCTCCCAAAAGCGGCGGAAGCGTTTCGATGAGCAGCGTCGGCAGCGCAAAGTTCAGTGTCTGGTCGGTCAGGTCAGGTACCACAGTCCTGGCCATCATGCCGAGCAGGGCGGGTGCGGCGGCGCATATGAGCAACGCCAGCCCGTTCAGCCCGACGCCTAGTTTCACGGCACGGTCGTCGCTCGCGGCGTAGACCCGTTGCACAATTCCGGGCGAGCAGATGAACGAGGGGCCCAGCGTTGCCAGGTAAAACCATCCGGAGCCGCCCCCTTGCCAGATGTTCCAGTACCCTTCGATCTCGTGAGTGTCAGCGAGCAACTGGGGGAACCCACCGACGGAAGTCAATATCATTGGGAAAATAACGACGAAGCCGGTCAGTAGTACGACCAGTTGAACCGTGTTCACGACAACCGAGGTGAGCAGCCCGCCAGCCGTGAAATAGACGGTTACCACGATGCCGCCGATGAGCGATCCGATCCACCGGTCCAGTCCACTCACGGCACCGAGCACGAAGCCCATCGCCATGAGTTGGGCGGCCAATATGAACAGGGTGCCGACCCAGAGTAGGATTGTGATTGTGGCGCGGGCCTCTCGGCCGTAGCGATGTTCGAGGAAGTCGCCGACCGTGCGTAGGTTGTGCGCTGCCGCCAGTTGCCTCAAGCGAGGACCGATCCAGAACGCGAGTGCGATCGATCCGATGCCGGCCGACCCAACCCACCACGAGGCACTCAGTCCATCCCGGTAGCCGAGCCCGGCTGCGCCGACCGTTGAGCCAGCACCGATGTTGATCGCCAGCAACGTCGCGAAGATCAGCCCCGGCCCGAGTCGCCGGCCGGCGACGAAGAAGTCGCTAGTGGTGCCGACTCGGCGACCTGACCACACGCCAATTGCCAGCAATACTCCCGCGTAGAGCAGCAAGACACAGAGGTAGAGATTCACTGGCCCGCCTGGAGGTCACGAGCGGCGGGATATCCGGGGATGCCGGTGGCGGCTCGGACGGCCCGGACAATCGCCTCGGCCATGGCTTCGGCCGCGAGTGCACCAACCGTGGTGAGGCTCACTGGTGCGTCGTAGGTCCCGGTCGAGAGCGCAAAGATCGCATCGCCGTCGGTCGGCGTGTGCGCTGGGGCAATGGCCCGTGCGATGCCGTCGTGGGCCATTTGCGCCATGACGGTCGCTTGGACCTGATCGAGCCTGGCATTGGTCGCGACCACCCCGATGGTGGTGTTCGTCCCAGGTTGGCTACTGCGAATCTGTCCGGTTCGTAGAAGTGTCCGCGCGTCAGCGAGCCCGCGGCCATCTTCGGTCCGTACGCCGGCCACCACCTGGCCAGTCGTCGGGTCGATGACGTCGCCGACGGCGTTCACGGCTACGAGTGCCGCTACAACCAGTCCGCCCTGGAGCGAGACGCTGGTTGATCCGACGCCCCCTTTCATTGCGCGGCCGGGTCCGCCGGTCTTGCCGACGGTGGCACCCGCACCGACGCCGATGTTGCCCTCGGTTACGGCTTCTGCTGTGGCGGCTTCGGCGGCCCGGTAGCCACAGTCGGCGGTTGGGTGAGTCCCGCTGTCGTTACCAACCCCTAGGTCGAACAGAACGGCCGCTGGCACGATTGGTACCTTCGCGATACGCGTGTCGTACCCGATGTCTCGTTCAGAGAGGTACCGCATCACACCGCTTGCGGTATCGAGCCCGAAGGCGCTGCCCCCGGACAGTACGATCGCGTGGACCTCTTGTACCGTCTTGGTAGGGGCGAGCAGTGCCGTTTCTCGGGTTCCGGGGGCCCCGCCGCGCACGTCGACACCCGCTACAGCACCGGCCTCCGCGAGGACCACGGTGCACCCCGTCGGACGCGTTGCTAGGGAGTGATGTCCAACTTTAAGGCCGTCGACGGCGGTGAGCCCCGAGTTCGATTGTGACAGGGTCGGCGGCTGGAAAGTGAGTCCTCCGGCGATGCCGGCGGCGATGGCCAGTAAACGACGCCCCCC
>UINC01001659.1_pt1 | contig 18852 bp, 20 predicted proteins | sample 5385821 | NCBI WGS metagenome assembly UINC01 (sample SAMEA4666929, study PRJEB26691) | marine metagenome | isolation source: Pacific Ocean | place: Pacific Ocean | collected 2011-10-13 | reverse complement strand
GCGTAAGCTCTCGAAATTCTCTACAACTCCAATTTAAGGCTGCCATTAGTCGTGGTCTTCAGCGATTGGCTTAGCTATTAAAGGAAAGATGAAAACTATCACATCTAGGATCGCGGAGGCTCAAAAAACTATCAAAAGCATACTTAAATTAATAAACCAAAGGAATTTAATGATTGATTTACCGAACATCTGTTCGGTAACATCCGCGTCGTCCAGGAGCTCTAGCGTTGGGCGTGAATAGGGTGTTGCAATAATAATATTTTAGTTAAATATGGAGACTCGAACCGGTTATTTGGAGAAATAATGAAGAATATTTTAGCAACCTTTTCGATAATAACTTTATTCTATGGATGCGCTTCAGTTGAGCTGCCCCAAGAAGAAGGATGGGCTGGAAGAAACTTTAATGCCTTAATAGTTGCTTGGGGTACACCTTTCAACACTTCTGACTTTTCTGATGGAAGAAAGGTAGCAAGATTTAATCTTGCCCATTGTGAACGGTCAAGATGCCTATATTCTGCTTCTGAGATTATAGATGGGCTAAGTTATTATTGTAATATTGATGTCTTTGTCGAGCCTGATAATACAGTAGCTAGAATGGATCATATTGCGGAGGGAGGAGAAGGTAGTTGCCTAAGGCTAATTAGTGAGTTAGGAGAATAATGAAAAATATTTTAGCAATCCTTGCGATAATAACTTTATCCTATGGGTGCGCTTCAATTGAACCGCTCCAAGAAGAATGGGCCGGAAGAAATTTTAATGACTTAATACTTGCTTGGGGTACGCCAGCGAACACTTCTGACCTTTCGGATGGAAGAAGGATAGTAAGGTATTCTAATTCTAGGCGTTATGAAGGGAATAGATATTTCCGATACTCGTCAACGATATCCTTAAGCACCTTCTGCAATATTGATGTCTTTGTCGAATCTGATAATACAATTGCTAGAATGGATTTAGATGCAAGCGGGCTGGGCGATGGCGGCTGCAGACGTCTAATTGGTGAGTTAGAAGATAGATAATGTCTACTGATTGGTCAGAAGAAGTTGGTAAAGGAAGTTAAAGCTAAAAAAGAAAGTGAAATGCTCGATAAGGAACATAGCAAAAGAGAAGCGATCTTTGTAAAATCATCTGGTGAACTTGTCCGTAACCTAAAGGCAAGGTTTGAGAGAAGGAGACAGAAACCAATTGATTGGGTCTTGGAAAAGCTAGTAATAATAATTTTATTAATATCAACTTGATTAAATATGGCAGGAACGTGATAAGGACTTTAATGCCTATTATGAAAAGGAAAAAACAAGAAAGGAAAGATAAAGAATAATGTAGAGGAGAATACGAGTGGCTAAGCCCAATTATAATTTCGAAAAGCGCCAGAAAGAACTGGCCAGAAAGAAAAAGAAGGAAGAGAAGCGCTTGCAAAAGGCAAGGGTAAACGATAGTCAGCCGCAGGACGCTCAACCTATATCAGGAAACGATGAAAAAGCGGTTCCAACCGGCGACTTATAGTAAACTGGTCGAAGTCAATAAATATTAAATACACAAAGGAAAGCACAGTATGAGTACAGGTACAGTAAAGTGGTTCAATGCAGATAAAGGTTTCGGTTTCATTACTCCAGAAGATGGTGGCAAGGATCTATTTGTTCATCATTCGGAAATTCAAAGTGGCGGTGAATATGCAACTCTCAATGATGGTCAGAAAGTAGAATTTGAAGTTGGGCAAGGCCAGAAAGGGCCGTGTGCAAATAAAGTTGTTGCTGTTTAAGCTATAACACATAACAAGCAGGTCAAGCGGATGCGCGCTTGCTTACCTAGGCGTGAGGTAAGGCGGGAACTACCAACACGCTACAACCCTTACGTCCCCGTAGCTCAGCTGGATAGAGCAATCGCCTCCTAAGCGATAGGTCGGCCGTTCAAATCGGCCCGGGGACGCCAAAAGTTCCCGTTTTCCGGCATGTAATTGTTTTTAGCAGGAAGCCACTGGATATAAAGTAGCTAGCTGTTATAGCTCAAGATACGGTAAGGGCTTTAGCTGTAAGGGAACAGCAACCGAGTCGGACAGCAGAAACTTTGCTTTGTTAGTGATCGCCTCCACATCGAGTATTGCTAGCAGCAGGTTGCTATTTTCTGTATTACAGTAACTGACTATTTTGGCGGACTTTTCCTTTCCTTTAAACGATTGCAACACGGAGCTATCGGGAGTGATTAATTCCTCACTTTCTAATAAATACATACGCTTTTTTGGTGTGCCACGATAATACATGCGGGCGACTACTTCCTGGCCGGTATAGCAGCCTTTACTGAAATCAACAGCACCAGAAATATCATAATTGAGTAATTGTGGTGTGTGTTTTTCGCTGTGCAGTTTGTCGACATGCGCTAATCCTGTACGAATGTCTTCATACAACCAATTTGAAGCATCACAGTTCACCAAAAGGTTGGGTTCCGACCGGAAACCATCAACGCGTGCCGGATCCATGCACCACATTTCCAAACGGTCTACCAGGCCCGCAACTTTTACAAGGTAAGTTCCAGAAAATTCAATAACTGCGTTATCAGCCCCAGGTAGTGATCTGAAGGTATCCACGAGTGTGTCCCCGACTTCGTCCCTGTATCCGAGTACCACTGGTGGAGGCTCGGGCACTTCTAGCTTAACTTTGGAAAATACTGCGTATCTGGCTAATGTCGAAATAATAATTTCAGCCATGTTAGGTTGGGTTTGCAAGTAACAGGCATCACCTAGTAAAAGCACGCGAAAGTCCGCAATTATCCTTCCTTTTAGATTAAAGAGTGCGCCGATAAGGCTCTGTGTTTCGCTAAGGTTTTCCATATTGCAACTTAGCTGACCCTGTAGAAACTGAATTGTATCTGGGCCACTGACTTTTACGAATTGGTAGTACGATAGATCGACAACTTGCATGCTCATTTCTCAAATAGTGACTGGGGTGGATGGATTGAAAAGAAGGTCGCAACCGAAACTTAATTTTCGCATAATGCCTGATTAGAGAGACGGATTCATCCTTTAATACTGAGCATATTATATGCAGGAATTCGATAAGCGAAAAATATTTTGGCGCAGCCGGCGAGGTATGCTCGAGCTGGATCTATTGTTAGTACCCTTCGCTACCCAAATTTTCGAGACTCTTAATCTCCGAGATCAAATGTTATATAAGGAATTTCTCGAGCACGAAGACCAGGATCTGACAAACTGGTTAATGGGCCGAGAAGAGCCTACTGACATGCGCTTCAAGACCTTAATTAAAAAAATACTAATCCACAATAAGAAGGTCAACTAAACTGCTTTCACTCAATGAGTAAATTATCCTTGGATTGGGAATTTGAGCCGGTGGGCTCGAGCTGAACACGCGAATTTCGATGAATTGCTAATTTGACTCGCTTAGTAGAAGGAAATGTCTTTCTGGATGGATATCTTAATTTCGAATCATCTGCTATTGAGAACTGGCTTATGCTTTGGCACTAGGATCGTGTCTTTTGCAACCTTATCGGTTTGCGGATAGTCTTGGGTAAAATGAAGGCCACGACTTTCTTTGCGTTTCAGAGCGCTTGTGATGATTAATTCGGAAACCAGGGCCAAGTTTCTGAGCTCCAAATTATCGTTGGAGATCTTGTGTTTAATATAGTGTTCACGTATTTCTTCTCGTAATAGTTTAATACGACGATCAGCGCGGTTTAGACGCTTGTTATTCCGAACAATGCCCACAAAATCCCACATTAGGCGTCGTATCTCTTCCCAGTTATGAGAAACAAGTATTTCGTCCGCTGCTTCCGTTACCTTACCTTCATCCCAAGGAGCTATCTTCGGAACCAACTCGGTATTCTCTGTTTTATCGTTAATGCTTTGGGCGGCACCGAAAGCAACAACGAAGCACTCCAGCAGGGAGTTACTTGCCATACGATTAGCTCCATGCAGCCCACTGAAACTGGTTTCACCGATTGCATAAAGGTTGCGAATATCAGTTTCGCCTCGTTCGTTGATGACAACACCACCACAGGTGTAATGGGCAGCAGGTACTACTGGGATACGGTCGGTGGTTATATCTATCCCAAAATCTAGGCAGCGCGAATAGATATTAGGGAAATGGTCTTTTACGAAATCAGCTGGTTTATGGATAATGCTTAGATATAAACAATCACAACCCAGGCGCTTCATTTCATAATCGATTGCGCGTGCGACTATGTCTCGAGGCGCCAATTCTTTTCGTGCATCAAATTTTGACATAAACCGAGTGCCATCTGGCAATTCCAGTTTAGCTCCCTCTCCTCGCAGGGCCTCGGTAATCAAAAACGACTTAGCGTGAGGGTGATACAGGCAGGTTGGATGAAACTGGTTAAACTCCATGTTGGCTATCCGACAACCTGCGCGCCAGGCCATTGCGATACCGTCACCACTAGCCCCATCCGGATTAGTAGTAAAGAGATAAGCTTTGCTTGCTCCACCAGTGGCCAATACAATGAACTTGGCCCGTATGGTAACCACCTGTCCGGTTTCCTGCTCGAGGAGATAAGCGCCTACGCAAACACTTTCTGAGTTGTCCATTGACGTTTGTGTCACTAAATCGACAGCAGTATAGCCTTCTAGTAATTTTATGTTCGCATGGGCCTGGGCGCGTTTTTGAAGTGTTTCAAATACCGCCTTACCGGTTGCATCTGTAGCATGAATTATGCGTCGGTGAGAATGGCCACCTTCCTGGGTTAAATGCAGAGAACTGAGTTCGGGGGTTTCGGTGTTAATTGGTACGTCATTATTGTTGCGTGCCCGCTCGGTGGTAAATGGCACACCTTGTGCGACTAACCAAGTTACGGCTTCGGCACTGTTATTCACTATATGCTGGACGATGTCTCGATGACACAGTCCCACACCAGCTGTTATGGTGTCCTCTAGATGGGATTCAATACTGTCTTCTGAATCAAGTACGGCAGCAATTCCTCCTTGAGCATAAAAAGTGGCGCCTTCTTTCAGGTCGCCCTTACTGAGAACCATAACTTGGGCGAAAGGAGCGGTACGAAGTGCCAAAGTGAGACCGGCGGCACCACTACCAATAATTAGGATGTCGGTTTCCCAAGCAATGTTAGAGGCATCGGTTGTCATAGATGCTGCTAGCAACTAATTGAAATCATAATATTTTAAACAATAACAGGACTTTGTTGAGCAGGAACTGCAGGGATCGCACGGAATCGGGAAGCGATTCAAGAGGGCGATAACCTGAGATTTGCGTAACGATCCCCTAATCTAACCTAAGTTTCCCTGAACTGTAATAATTGTACGGGTATTCCTCAAGGGTTCTGTGAACTTTTACATTAGTGTATTGTCTATCGCTGGGTTTGCATCTGTTCTTGGTGATGGGTTAAACAAACCTCTACAAAGTTGGAATCACTAAGACAATTAAAGGTTGGAGCAAATGGCGGAAGGCACTGATCAGCAATTAGTTGATAAGGTATTGAGTGGCAACAAGAACGCATTCAATTTGCTAGTGCTTCGCTATCAACATCGTATGGTAGCCTTGATAGGTCGTTTTATCCAGGATCCACAAGAAGTGGAAGATGTATGCCAAGAAGCGTTCATCAAGGCTTACAGAGCCTTGCCGCTATTTCGTGGTGATAGCGCATTTTATACTTGGCTATACCGGATCGCTGTGAATACGGCAAAGAATCACTTAGTTTCAAGAAAACGTCGCCCGCCAACTAGTGACCTAGAAGTAACCGAAGCCGAAGCCAGTGAAATCGGGTCAGTTCTCAGGGAAATCGAGAATCCCGAAGCTAGTTTGGCCACGGATAAGCTGAAACGCGCTATTGATGCAGCAATACAGGATTTGCCAGAAGATTTGCGTACCGCTTTCACACTAAGGGAATTTTCTGGATTAAGTTATGAAGATATTACGAAAGTCATGGATTGTCCGGTTGGAACTGTGAGGTCGCGCATTTTCAGAGCCAGGGAAGCAATCGATAAGAGGATTAGGGAATTGCTTTAAAACGGGAACTGAATTCAATTCCAGCTGTCTGAATTACATGATACAGGCCGCGTAAATAAACAAACAAGAAGTAAGAATCAAGCGACTAACACAGGAGTATAGGGGCATAGAATGAGCCAGTTTGAAAAGGAAACTTTATCCGCTTTGCTAGATAATGAAGCAGATGACTTGGAGCTGCGTCGTCTACTGAAATCTATTGAGAGAAACCCGGAACTTGCGGAAACCTGGGAGCGCTATTGTCTGGAGCAGTCCTTAATGCATAATCCAGCCACACCTGTGGATTCCGGCCTAGCTGCGCGTGTTCAGCAGCAAATCCAGAATGAACCCGCATTGTCGGCGCGAGGACATTCATTCTCTGGCTGGCAACAGACCTTCTCCAAGCTTGCTATAGCAGCCTCGGTCGCCATTATATTCGTCTTTGCATTTCAAGGCAGTTTCAATAACCCAGTTGGTCCTTCGCTGGTGGATCAGAAGTATTCTTCCCCTGAGCAAGACACACTCCAGCCAAATGCATCCCTAGTGGCAGAATCCGTGAGTTTTGAAGTGGACCCAGAAGCCCAAGAGCGCTTGCTGGAATATATCGAGAGTATGTCCTTTGACGAGGATAAGCCGGTTCGAGTTGAGCCTATTCAGGACTCACCCCTTTATCGCTTGGTTAATGAACTTCAAGCCAAACCCTAATCATTTAACTAAAACTGATTATTTATCCTTAGTTTCCTCACAACTAGTAAGAGATACGTGCGGTAGATAAAGGTATTGCTGGTTAGTGATAGTGCCCCGTTCCCTGCTATTTGCCTTCAGAGTATTGTGCTAAAGTAGTGTTTCTCGTACTGATTCCGCTCAGCTCGGATATATGTTACGGGAACCGGATTGATTACTAGGAATTGATAGAACCCGATGAAACTATTAATAAAAACGTGTAACAGTCAACTGAGAAATGCTCTGCTTACATTTGTGGTTTGCGGTCTATTGGGGCCTATTGCAAATGCTCAAGAGTTACCTGATTTTGCTGAACTGGTCGAAATTAATGCGCCCACGATTGTCGAAATTGCGACGTCACGGCAGGTTGAAGCTCGTTCCCCAGTGGAAGATCGTGAACTAAACGAGTTGCTTCGCCGTTTGAATCCCGGCCAGGAACCGGAGTTGAATCCAGAAAACATACCTGAGCTTCGTCAGCGAGGTGCTGTTGGGTCCGGGTTTCTTATTTCTGCAGATGGATACATTATTACAAACAACCACGTAGTAGCAGCAGCCGATGAAATACGTGTTACGTTGAACGATCGGCGAGTGTTTGATGCGGAAATCATTGGATTGGATGAGCCATCTGATCTGGCACTTTTAAAAATTGGTGCGAACGATTTGCCGAGTGTTCAATTCGGTGACTCCGATCGACTGCGGGTAGGAGAGTGGGTACTGGCGATAGGCTCACCATTTGGGCTTGAGTTCTCAGCCGCGGCTGGCATCGTCAGTGCTAAGGGTCGCTCTATGCCAGGGCGATCAACCTACAACTATATGTCATTCATTCAAACGGACGTAGCGATAAACCAAGGAAATTCCGGAGGACCTTTGTTTAACCTTGAGGGTGAAGTGGTTGGAATAAATTCGCAGATCCTGAGCAGTACGGGAGGTTCAAACGGAATTTCGTTTTCCATACCTAGCAATGTTGCACTCAATGTAGTCTCTCAGCTTAAGGATTCCGGACGTGTTGAACGCGGGCTGTTGGGAGTTCGAATGCGTGAAGTGGATTATGCACTCGCTCAGATCTTCGATTTGGAGCGGCCTCGTGGTGCCTTTGTAGATGAGGTGCAACCAGCCAGCCCTGCAGAGAGAAGCGGGATACGCAACGAAGACATTATTCTCGAGTTCAATGGGCACGAAATTGAACATTTCACTGACCTACCATTTTACGTCGGTCAATATCGGCCAGGAACGGAAGCGGAAATTACGCTTTATCGTAATGGTGAGCGCCTAACTCGTACGGTAGTGCTTGGTAGCTCTCCAACTAATATCGTGGCTGCTACTCAACCCGAAGTCACCAAAGACCGTAGTAATCCACTTGGATTTCGAGTTACTGAACTCAGTGAGGAGACACGCCAAGTTGTGGGTATAAAAGGGGTACGTATAGCAGAGTTAGATGAAGGGCCAGGCAGAGACGCTGGGCTTCTAGTGGGGGATGTGGTCGTTGCCCTCAATCGGCAGGAAATCTCTTCATCGATCGAGTTCTCCAGTGTGGCAAGCAATTTGCCGGAATCAGGATTCATTCCGATTCGCATAATCAGGGAAGGGCAAGGAACTACTATGGCGCTGGAACTCTCACCCTGATTTGATACGCGGGTTACTCCAGTAATAATGCCTTACGCGATTGTTCAGTTAAGTCCGGGGAGGGGATACTATCAAGTACTTCCATGTATGCGTAAGTTAGATTTTCCAGAGCTCGGATATTTTTCCAGCCATGTTTAAATTAGCCAATATTCAGCAATGTTTGTCCCCGCAAGTCATCAGTTCCTGACACTGCTATCAGAATATTGTAGACTTGAAGCCTTGTTTTAGCCGGCCTATCTCCCTTTTTTGCGTATCGAATGAATTCGTGACTGCTTTAAGCCACATTCGCAATTTTTCTATAATTGCGCACATTGATCATGGTAAATCTACTCTGGCGGATCGCTTTATCGAGCTTTGCGGCGGATTAAGCGAGCGCGAGATGGATGAACAGATTCTAGACACCCTTGATATCGAGCGAGAACGTGGTATTACCATTAAAGCGCAAAGTGTCACTTTACATTATGAAGCTAAGGACGGTGATCGTTACCAGTTAAACTTTATTGATACACCAGGGCACGTCGACTTCGCTTACGAAGTATCACGATCGCTCGCGGCTTGTGAAGGTGCGTTGCTTGTGGTCGATGCTGGGCAGGGAGTGGAAGCTCAATCCGTAGCCACTTGTTACACTGCAATCGAACAGGGATTGGAAGTAATTCCGGTATTGAACAAAATGGATTTACCTCAGGCCGAACCGGATCGTGTGCGCATAGAAATTGAGGAAATAATTGGTATAGATGCTTCGGATGCGGTTTGTGTTAGCGCCAAGACCGGGATGGGTGTTGAAGAGATACTGGAGGAGATTATTGCCAAGTTTCCGCCTCCGATCGGCAATAGAGAGGAAGCATTACAGGCACTTATTATCGATTCTTGGTTTGATAACTACCTTGGCGTAGTGTCACTGGTTCGAGTAGTGACCGGTAAATTGAAAAAAAACGACAAGATAATCGCTAAGTCCATCGGAAAGTCTCACATTGTCGATAGTGTGGGCGTGTCCACACCTAAGAGAAACGAAACACATGAATTGGCAGCCGGAGAAGTTGGATTTGTAGTGGCGGGCATCAAGGATATTCACGGTGCTCCAGTGGGAGACACTATTACATTGGCTAGTACTCCGGAAATTGAATCCCTCAGCGGGTTTCGTAAAATCCAACCCCAAGTGTATGCTGGGTTGTTCCCGATTTCGTCCGATGATTTCGAAAGTTTTCGTGACGCCTTGTCAAAACTAACATTAAATGATGCGTCACTATTCTATGAGCCCGAAAATTCTGATGCACTGGGTTTTGGCTTTCGTTGCGGATTTCTCGGTATGCTGCACTTGGAGATAATCCAGGAACGATTGGAACGGGAATATGGATTGGTTTTGATTACTACTGCGCCGACGGTAGTTTATGAAATCGGGTTGATAAATGGCGAGGTGGTGATGGTGGACAGCCCAGCTCGATTGCCTCCCGTTAATTCTATTCAACAAATGTGTGAGCCTATCGTGACGGCTAATATACTGGTTCCCCAGGAATACTTGGGAAATGTAATTAGTCTCTGCGTGGAGAGGCGTGGCATCCAAAAAGATATGCAATTTGTCGGAAATCAAGTTTCTTTGAATTATGAATTGCCAATGAACGAAGTAGTCTTGGATTTTTTCGACCGGTTGAAATCAGTAAGCCGCGGATATGCTTCACTGGACTATCATTTTACCCGCTTTGAGAAGTCCAATTTGGTACGTTTAGATATTCTTATTAATGGCGATAAAGTAGATGCACTGGCTTTAATTGTGCACCGTGATCACGCTCAGTCCAAAGGACGGCAGCTTGTCGAGAAAATAAAGGAATTGATTCCGCGCCAGCTTTACGATGTCGCGATTCAAGCTGCTATCGGCGGACAGATAATTTCTAGGCAGACGGTCAAGGCGCTCAGAAAAAATGTGACTGCAAAATGTTATGGCGGTGACGTGACTCGCAAAAAGAAATTGCTTGAAAAGCAAAAGGCGGGTAAGAAACGCATGAAAAAAGTGGGTAATGTCGAAGTGCCGCAAGAAGCATTTTTAGCGGTATTGAAAGTGGACAAATAAGTGTAATGGACATTGATTTTTCTATAGTTCTGGTTTCTTTGGTGGCCTTCTGCGGAGCGCTTTGGTTGATTGATAGCTTGCTCTTTAAGAAAGCACGACTTATGGCTGTTGAAAATTACAATCGAATTCAGGCCAAGGGTCGTAAAGAGGAAGAAGTAGCGACAGCTGTCGAGGAAATTTTAAAGGAACCTTTGGTCATCGAATATGCCAAGTCTTTCTTTCCGGTATTGGTAATTGTGCTGATTTTGCGATCATTCCTAATCGAGCCTTTCCAGATTCCGACTGGTTCGATGATCCCAACCCTAGAGGTAGGTGACTTTATTCTGGTCAATAAGTATGCCTACGGTGTGCGCTTGCCAATAATCGGGACAAAAATCTTAGAAGTGGAAGATCCGGACCGTGGCGAAGTTATCGTATTCATTCCACCCCATGAGAACAAGTACTACATAAAGCGGGTGATTGGACTTCCCGGTGACACAGTGCGCTATGAAGACAAGAATCTGTATATTAACGGAGAATTGATTAGCAAGGATTACGTTGAATCTATTATGGTCGAGACCAGTATTGGTGATTTACCCGGGGTACTGTACAGCGAAACTGTAAACGGAGTTGAGCACTCTATCCAAAACATAGATGCAGTTGGTCGGCAACGGGCGCGCACCACTTGGGTCATCCCGAATGGACATTATTTCATGATGGGCGATAATCGGGATAACAGTAGCGATAGTCGAGTGTGGGGGACTGTTCCCAATGAAGATGTCGTTGGCAAGGCAGTGGCAGTGTGGATGCATAAGGAACCAGGGCTGCACCTTCCAACTTTTTCTAGAAATCAACTTATAAACTAGATGACGATTGATTTCGACAAACTGCAAAAAGCTATCAATTATCAATTCAACGACTTGAAGTTAGCTAGGCACGCGTTAACCCATCGAAGTGCTAATAAGCCCAATAACGAACGTCTAGAGTTTCTAGGCGATTCATTATTGGGTTTTCTTGTGGCTGAATTTCTTTTCGAGCACTTTCCCGAAGCTTCCGAAGGCGAATTAAGTCGACTTCGCGCAAGTATGGTCAATAAGTCGGCCTTAGTGGAGATCGCTCTTGACCTTAACCTGAGCGAATTTCTGTTGCTGGGAGATGGGGAACTAAAAAGTGGGGGCAGAGAAAGAGAATCGATTTTGGCGGATTCTGTGGAAGCAATCATAGCAGCGATCTACTTTGATGGAGGATTAATCGCTTGTAAACAACTAATCATAAGTTGGTGTCAGAATAAAATTAATGGCATTAGTCCTGTCGGAATTCAAAAGGATGCTAAGACCTATTTGCAGGAAATAATGCAGGCACAGGGTTTGCGTCTACCGCAATACCGGGTCGTTGATGTTACGGGTAAAGACCATCAGCAGAGTTTTCTCGTAGAATGTCGCGTGGAAAATCTGGATGAGCCACAGCAAGGTAAAGGCAACAGTATACGGAGCGCTGAACAGGAAGCAGCTAGAAAGATTTTGATTGAGTTAGGAGAAAAAAATTGAGTGAAATGGGTCAGGCACCGCATATTCGAGAACGCTGTGGTTATGTCGCAATTGTTGGGAGACCCAATGTCGGCAAATCCACCCTCCTGAATCATTTGTTGCAACAGAAAATTAGCATTACTTCCCGTAAACCCCAGACAACCAGACATCGTATTCTCGGTATCACCAGTAATGGGAATTGCCAGTGCATCTTCGTAGATACACCTGGACTTCATTTAGACTTTAATAAGACCCTTAATAGATTAATGAACGACACAGTTATCAGAGTAATTAACGATGTGGATATTATTCTGTTTCTTGTAGAAAGGTTGACATTCAATGTCGAAGATAAAGCGGTACTTGAGGCTTTACAAAAAGCCAAGGTACCAATTTTACTGGTGATTAATAAGGTTGATTTAGTGAAGGATAAGGGGAGTCTATTGCCTCACATTGCAAAATTAGTTGCCAGGGGAAACTTTGCTGAGATTATTCCAATTTCGGCTCTTGGTGGGCATAACTTGACGGAACTTGAAGGGCTGGTTAAGCAATATCTTCCGGAGGGGACTTTCTTATTTCCACACGATCAGGTAACGGATCGCAGTAACCGCTTTCTGGCTGCCGAGCTCATTCGCGAAAAAGTCACTCGTCAACTCGGTGATGAGGTACCCTATGAAGCTACTGTCGAAATAGAGAAATTCAAACAAGAAGGCAACACTCTCAATATTTATGGATTGATTCTAGTTGATAAGAAAGGGCAGAAAAAAATTCTTGTTGGAAAAGACGGCGAACGTTTGAAGCGTATTGGTTCAGCTGCAAGGGAAGATATGGAGCGTGCATTCGAAACCAAGGTGATGTTAAATCTTTGGGTTAAAGTAAAATCAGGTTGGGCGGATGATAAGAGAGCCCTTCAAAGTCTGGGTTACATTGAGTCGCGTTGACTTGTCCGTAGTTTTTATCTAATTACCTGAGCATTATGGAAACCCGAGTTCTCCTGCAACCAGCCTACTTATTGCACAGGGCTCCCTTTCAGAATACCAGTTTGTTGGTGGACTTTTTCACTTACAATTATGGGCGAGTAAAAGCTGTGGCCAAAGGAGCAAGACGGGAGAAATCTAAGTATCGATCGCTGTTACAGCCGTTTCACCCGCTTTTGATATCCTTCAGCGGCCGAGGTGAGGTTAAAACCATAAATAGTGTCGAAACTGGTCTGTCGGCTATTGTCTTGGAAAGAGAGCGCTTGTTCAGCGGCCTCTACGTGAATGAACTGCTCATTCGTCTACTATATAATTATCAAGAGCATACGGCGCTTTACAAAAATTATCAGGAAACACTGATTAATTTGCAAGGTAGCAAAGAAATTGAGGCAGTGTTGCGTCGCTTTGAATTGAATTTGCTGGCCGAGCTGGGTTATGCGGTCAATCTCGAAGAAGACTTTCGCAGTCATCTAACTATAGACCCAAAAAGTAATTACCGGTTCACTCCTGATATGGGCTTTGAGCTCAGTGAAACAAATCCGAAGCTGGAGGAAAGCCCCCACTATTTTTCGGGCCAACACTTGATTGCCCTGCGGGAATTTGACTTACGAGATGAAGCTGTGGCGAAATCGGCAAAACGTTTGTTACGGCAGGCATTAGCTGTACATTTAGGCGAAAAACCCATAAATAGTCGAGTGCTATTTACTGGCAAGGTCTAAAATTTAATTTTTCCAGCACTACCAGCGACGAAAGCAGCTATAACCTAGGCAGCTTTGCCAGTCGTCCCCGGCCCGTGTAGAATTCAGCGCTTTCCCCCGTTGCGTTTTTCCTACAGATCTTCACGGTCCGCAATTATGACTTACCCCACGATAGAGAATCTCATTGGTAACACTCCGTTAGTCAGACTTACTAGCCTGCCTGGAGCGACTTCAAACATCGTGTTAGCTAAGTTGGAAGGCAATAATCCAGCCGGTTCGGTAAAGGATAGGCCAGCGCATAGCATGATTCTGCAGGCAGAACTGCACGGCTATATCAAACCAGGCGATCGGCTGATCGAAGCTACTAGTGGCAATACAGGAATAGCGTTGGCGATGGTGGCGGCTGTAAAGGGATACCGCATGACGCTCATAATGCCGGATAATCTTAGCGATGAACGAAAAGAATCAATGATCGCTTATGGCGCTGAGCTTATTCTTGTCGATGAAGAGCAAGGAATGGAAGGCGCTAGGGATTTGGCTCAGCAAATGCAAAATGAGGGTGCAGGCCTGGTTTTAGACCAGTTTGCTAATGAGGATAACCCTAATGCACATTATATGCATACCGGCCCAGAAATTTGGCGAGATACGAAGGGAGAGATTACCCATTTTGTCAGTTCTATGGGGACCACGGGAACGATCATGGGTGTCTCACGTTACCTGAAAGAGCAAAACTCGGAAATCGAAGTCATTGGGTTACAACCTAAAGAAGGCTCCCGGATTCCCGGTATTCGCCGCTGGCCACCAAAGTATTTACCAAAAATATTTGATCGCAGTCGAGTGGATCGGGTCATAGATGTAGACCAGAAAGATGCAGAAGAGACAATGCGTGCCCTCGCCAAAAATGAAGGGATTTTTTGCGGAGTTTCGTCAGGTGGTTCTATTTATGTTGCTCTGGAGTTATCGAAGGAACTTAAAAATGCCATTATCGTTGCGATTATCTGCGATCGGGGTGATCGTTACCTATCTACTGCTGTGTTTTCTGAAAGCTAGCTCCAATTCTGATGACGCCTTATAGACCTATTCTGTACGTCCTCTCGTAACATTACATGAGAAAACGTAAATTACGAACACCTCAGTCCCTTGTTGAACCAAAGCAGCTACATGTAAGCAGATTGAGCCCAGAAGGGCGCGGTATTAGCCATCAAAATGGAGAGGTGATTTTTGTCGATGGGGCATTGCCGGGTGAAGATGTTATAGCGACTTACGCTCGTAAAAATCGGCATATTGATGAGTTTCGTGTTATTGAGGTGTTAAGCGCTTCTCCTGAGCGTGTTGAGCCGCCTTGTCTATATGCAAGCTGTTGTGGAGGCTGTTCATTACAGCATGTTGGGGTTGGTGCCCAGCTGGATTTCAAAGAATTGGCGCTGGGTGAACATCTGGAGCAAGCTATTGGTGCTAAGCTCACCAATTTAGAGTTGCTACCGCAACTAAAGGGTGGTTCTTTTCATTACCGTCGCAAAGCACGGCTAGCAGTTCGAATGGTGGAGAAAAAAGGAGGGGCATTAGTCGGGTTTCGAGAAAAATACGGAACTTTTATAACGGATATGGAATCTTGTCAGGTGATGGTTAAGGAAGTAGCCGATCTGATACTTCCGTTAAGAACTCTGATTACTATGCTTCAGGGAAACAAGCTAATTCCACAAATTGAGGTTGCAGTTGGTGAGTATAGGGATAAGGACAATTCAGTAGAGGATGTCCGGGTCCTGAATAAAGTTGCCTTGGTGTTTCGTCATTTAAAGCCGTTATGCCAAGCGGACATACAAGCTCTATGCGATTTTTCTCAGGAGTACTCCATTGACCTTTATTTGCAACCTCGAAGTGTTGACAGTGTGTATAAGAGATATCCGGAGAAAACTGTTGAACGACTACAATACTTTTTACCTGATTTCGACCTCACACTGAATTTTCATCCGATGGACTTCACGCAGGTGAATGCGGAAATTAACCAACAAATAGTAAAACAGGCAGTTCGTTTATTGAATTTGGAAAAAGAAGACCGAGTACTTGATTTGTTCTGCGGTCTAGGTAATTTCACTCTGGCGATAGCAAGATACTGCAGGGAAGTTGTTGGAGTAGAGGGAAACCATGATATGGTAAAACGTGGTGAAGAAAATTCGTTATTAAATAAAATCAGTAATGCAACCTTTCACCAGGCAAACCTGAATAAGAACATCGAAAATAAATGTTGGTTATCGACCCCTTTCACTAAGATATTGATTGATCCACCTAGATCAGGCGCCTTTGAAATCATTACGCAGATAGCAAGTCTGCGTGCAGAAAGGATAGTTTATGTATCTTGTAACCTAGCAACTCTTGCCAAAGATGCTGCCTTATTAGTTGAAGAAGGCTATAGATTGAAATCTTACGGTGTAGTGGATATGTTCCCCCACACTGCACACGTAGAGTCCATGGTCCAATTTGAATTGATGGATTAATCTATAACCAAAAGAAAACTACAAATAAGAGTAACGACTCGTGGATGAAACCGAATTTAAAGAAAAAACTGCTATAGAAAAGCTCATCGGATTAATGGCTATGCTACGTGACCAGGAATATGGATGTCCCTGGGATCTTGAACAGTCTATCGTATCATTGGTGCCCTATACGTTGGAAGAAGTCTATGAAGTGGTTGACGCTATAGATAAAAATGACATGTTAGAGCTAGAAGATGAGTTAGGAGACTTGTTATTTCAGGTGGTTTTCTATGCTCAGATAGCTCGCGAGGAAGGGCTGTTTACGTTCGACGACGTTGCTAAAGCCATTACTACTAAATTGATACGACGTCATCCTCACGTGTTTCCGGATTCGACAGTGGAAAGTTTTGGTAGCACGTCAGATATTTCCTCAGACCAGGTAGTGGTTAACTGGGAAGCAATTAAACAAGAAGAGAAAGCTAAAAAGCGAAAACGCCAGCGAAGAAAAGGTCAAATTAAAAATCAGAAATTCACGGAAACTATTGTTAGCATATTCGATGACGTGCCGCGCGCGTTGCCAGCACTGGAGCGAGCCCATAAATTGCAGAAAAGAGCGGCTCGCGTTGGATTTGATTGGAATGATATAGCACCTGTAATTAACAAATTAAAAGAGGAAATAGCTGAATTTGAGTCTGCACTGGCAACACAAGATCAACAACAAATCAATGCAGAAATGGGAGATGTGTTGTTTACGGCAATCAATCTGGCGCGCCACGGATCAGTAGAGCCTGAAATAGCACTGCGATCAGCTAACCAGCGTTTTGTAGAGCGATTCAAGTGGATAGAGTCTACCTTGTATTCGCAAGGCCAAACATTACACGATACAAACTTGGAACAACTTGACCAGCTTTGGGATCAAGCTAAGCAAAAAGGGTTATAACCAGGAATTCAGTGAGACAAACCATTCAGGGTGCAGGAGTCAATCATGAGAATTATTTTGTTGGGTGCACCGGGTGCAGGTAAGGGTACCCAGGCTCAGTTTCTAACTGAGAAATATGCTATCCCCCAAATTTCAACAGGAGATATGCTGCGTGGGGCAGTAAAAGCAAAAACTGAATTAGGAATACGGGTAGAACGGGTAATGGCTTCGGGCGACTTAGTGACTGACGACATCATAATAGCACTGGTAAAAGACCGTATACAGAAAGAAGATTGTTCTGAAGGGTTCCTGTTTGACGGATTTCCTCGAACAATTCCTCAGGCACAAGCATTGATTGCTGCGGACGTAGATATTAATGTGGTGCTCGAAATTGATGTAGCCGATGATGAGATCGTTAAGCGGCTAAGTGGAAGACGCGTACATCTTGATTCAGGTCGTGTGTATCATGTAGATTTTAATCCTCCTAAGGTAGACAATCGCGACGATGTCACTGGCGAAGAATTGACGCAACGTATTGACGACCAAGAAAGTACAGTGCGTAACCGCTTGAGCTTATATCATGAGCAAACTAAGCCGCTGATTGATTTTTATACGCGGTTGGCCGAGTCTGGTAAGCCGGTTAGCATCATACGAGTGAATGGAGTTGCTTCCGTTGAACAGATTAAGAATAAAGTGTTTGCGGCGTTAGATTAGTTTTCACTGCTTGAGACTCAAGATCAACATTCGTTTTTGTTTTTGAGTATTACACTTAAGAAGCAACTGGAATTGTGTAAATCAGTATAAAATATCTTTGATAAGTTGACCAAGATTTCAACAGAATTTTATTTAATAAGTTTTTCTAAACAAAGCTGCCAAACTTGTTGTGTTTTTTTATTGAATATTTCTGTTAGCAAAGCACGCGAAAAAAAATTCTTTTCTTAAAGTTTTTCTTTTAACTAGCGAAATATGAAACTAACACCATGTGAAAGTGGGTTGCTCTCATGGGTAAATATAAAATATTTTTATTGGTAAAGAAATTGTAATGAGCTCACTGTAAGCCCGATAATTAATATGATACGTTGCCGGCGAGCAGTGAGTTTAATAAGTTAACTTAAGCAAAGTTTCAAAAATTAGTTTAGAGAAAAACATTGATGGCTAAAGTTAAGTCGAAGAAGAGTGCAACTGCTAACCCAAAAAAAGCAGCTAAACGAATTCGCAGTCAAGCTATCACTAAAGCAAACATGGCCGTAACTCAATTACAAAAAGACGCAAAAGCTGCTGCTAAAACACTACGTGTCGCTCGCACAAAAGCCAAAGTAGCTAAGAAAATTTCTCAAACAACTAATGCTAGAGCAAAGAACAAAGCAGTAATACGTGCACAAACCGCTTCTCGAAAAGCAGCTGCGAAAGTAGCTGCTCTTAACGCCAGAATACGCATTGCGAAAGCAAAGGCTCGGGCCGTAGAGTCGGCAGTCAGGGTTAAATCCCGGAAAGCGGCTGAGGTTGCGAAAACGGAAGCCGACTTAAAAAAAGCTGTAGCAGAATTTATCGCTAGATGGGAAAAGAAACGTGCTAAGGCGGATGCTGTAAAGGTGGCAAGACGAGCTCGTAAGGATGCACAAAAAGCAAGGATAGCGGCAAAGAAAACAGTCAAAAAGGAAAAAACTGCAATTAAAAAAGCGGCCGTAAAGGCTAAAGCGGCAGCCAGAAAAGCAGCACAAAAGATAACTTCAACTAAGAAACCAGTGGGGAAGACTATGGCTAAGAAGAAAGCAGCAAAAAAGAGAAAGGCGCCCGCTAAAAAGCGGGTTGCTAAGAAAAAGGTAGTGAAAAGGGCAGCTCCTAAGAAAGCTCTGAAGCGTAAAGCGGCCAAAAAGAAAGCAGTCAAGCGCAAAGCACCTGCTAGAAAGAAGG
>UINC01001656.1_pt1 | contig 18863 bp, 18 predicted proteins | sample 5385821 | NCBI WGS metagenome assembly UINC01 (sample SAMEA4666929, study PRJEB26691) | marine metagenome | isolation source: Pacific Ocean | place: Pacific Ocean | collected 2011-10-13 | reverse complement strand
CCAACATATTATGTGATTGCACCTGCTGAATGCTCATCTAATTTAGCCAGATATGATGGCATAAGATTTGGATATAGACACAAAGATGATGGCAGAAGCAATTTAGATGATTATTACCTCACAAATCGTCAAATTGGATTTGGGGCAGAGGTGAAGAGGAGAATTATCACTGGAACATATGTTCTATCAGCTGGTTATTACGATGCTTATTATCTACAAGCACAGAAAGTTAGGCAATTAATTAGCCAAGACTTTAAGAGGGCTTTCTTAGACGTTGATGCAATCATTGGACCCACAACACAAACACCGGCATTTAAAATCGGTGAGAAAATTGATGATCCAGTCACAATGTATATGAATGACATTTATACCATATCAGCCAACTTAGTTGGATTGCCTGCAATTTCACATCCATGTGGATTTATCGATGGACTTCCAATTGGTGTACAAATTATCACCCCCCATTTTGCAGAATGTGACCTTTTAAATCTAACGCATCTATATCAACAAAAAACCGATTGGCACAATCAACAACCGGATATAAACAATACTAATGATGATAACTAAACAGGAATGAAAGCAATGGGATGGGAAGCTGTTATTGGCCTCGAGATACATGCGCAATTGGCATGTAAGAGTAAGATATTTTCAAGTTCTTCAACAGAATATGGCGCGGAGCAGAATACACAAGCTTCTCTGATTGATCTTGGGTATCCTGGTGTGTTACCGGTTCTAAATAAAGAAGCCGTTATTATGGCTATTAAATTTGGTCTGGCAATAAATGCACGCATTGCAGAATACTCAATCTTTGCAAGAAAAAACTATTTTTATCCAGATCTACCTAAAGGCTATCAAATTAGCCAATATGAACTGCCAATCGTATCTGAGGGTTACTTAGTGATTGAAATGCAAGATGGCTTGAGAAAAAAAATTCGAATCACTCGAGCACATTTGGAAGAGGATGCCGGTAAATTAATCCATGATAAATTTCAAAATGAAAGTGCGATTGATTTGAATCGAGCAGGGACACCGCTTCTAGAGATTGTTTCAGAACCGGATATTAGTTCCCCACAAGAGGCGTCGGCTTATATGCAGAAAGTCCACCAAATTGTTAAGTATCTGAAAATCTGTGATGGCAATTTGCAAGAGGGATCATTCAGATGTGATGCAAATGTTTCTTTGAAACCAATAGGGTCTCCTCAATTAGGGACACGCTCAGAGATAAAGAATTTAAACTCATTTAAATTTGTTGAAAAAGCTATTGCATATGAAATAACAAGGCAAGAGGAATTGTTGAATGATGGACAGGAGATTATTCAGGAAACTAGGTTATACGATTCAGATCTTAATGAAACAAAATCGATGCGGGTGAAAGAAGAAGCCAATGATTATAGGTATTTTCCTGATCCAGATCTATTGCCACTGAAGATAGAAAGCAAGACAATTGAAAATATTAGATCTCAATTGCCCGAATTATTTGAAGATAAGGTTGAGCGTTATGTTACCCAACTAAAGATCAAAGAGAATGACGCAGGCAAGATAGCCAATGATGTAGAGTTAGCATCGTTTTTTGAGAAAGTAACCAAAATCTTCAATGCCGACAATCTACTCGTTACCAATTGGATATTAACGGAGGTGTTGGGAGCACTCAACAGAGACAATCTGACAATAGAACAATTAGGGGTTAGCCCAGAGTCTTTTGCAATGTTGATGACAAGAATCAATGACCAAACAATATCGGGGAAGACAGCAAAAGAAGTATTCAGTTTGTTGATTAAAGAAGAAAGTGATGTTGATGAGATTATTCAATCTCAAGGATTGAAACAAATGAGCGATGCATCTGAGCTTGAGGCAATTATCAAGGATGTAATACAGTCGTATCCAGATCAATTACAACAATATTTAGAGGGCAAAGAAAAAATATTTGGATTTTTCATAGGTAAAGTTATGAAACAAACAAAAGGCAGAGCCAATCCATCAATAGTGAATGAATTAGTACATAAACAATTGAGAAAATAGTATTCATGAGCTATATCAGATGTAAGAAGATCAAAACAAATACCGTCATATTAGAAGTAGATAGAAGATTATAGGAACAGAAAGACTAAATAGAACACACTTCACAGTTTTTGGATTTTGAAATTTTAATTAAGTGATTGGTATTATTTTTTGCATCAATAATCCATAATTTATTGTCGATTGATGACTCTTCTTTAAGAATAACCTTGATGGTTTCATTCGCTACTATGCTTCCAACCATGCCTGCAACTGATGCCAAGATTCCACTGCCTTCACAGTCTCCTAAATTGTCATCATCTTGGCTATACAAACAGTTGTAACAACTTGATATTGATATATCATTCCTAAAAACTGCAACATGCCCTTCAAATCTTATGGCAGCACCTGAAATAAGAGTTTTTTTATAGTTAATACAAACTTTATTAATTAATAATCTAGATTCTAAATTATCTGTACAGTCTAAAACAATATCGACATTTGATATTACTTTTGATAATTCAGTTTCACTTAGTTTGTTATTTAATGAATGTAGTGTAATTGCTGTATTAAATGCTCTTAATTTTTCAACTGCAACATCTGCTTTATTTTTATTAATATCTTCTTCATTAAACAGAATCTGCCTTGGTAAATTTGAAAGATCAATAGAATCAAAATCATTGAGAATAATATTGCCTATGCCACTATTTGCTAAATAGAGAGCAGTGATAGTTCCAAGACCACCTATTCCAACAATTAGAATAGATGATTGATTTATTTTTAGTTGCGATGAGTCCGTAAAGTTATCAAGACTTAAATGTCTGCTATATCTGACAAGATCTTCCTGTTGTAATGGAGTCATGATGTTAACTTTGTCTTTTGACCTTCTGTTATCCTATGTTCTCCGGATAAATCATTGATTGTATTAATGTTTTGCAATAAAGCCGATTCCATAAATTGTCTACAATGATTAGCCTGATCATAGCCATGTTCAATCATTAGCCAGCCATCCTTTTCCAGATATTTAATACTATTTCCAATGATTTTATTTACACAATTTAACCCATGGTTATCAGCAAATAATGCTATTTTTGGCTCATATGATAATGAAAGGGAGTCATAGTCATTAATGTTTTTCTCATTAATATAAGGTGGATTTGAGACGATTAAGTCGAATTTAGTCGCTCTAATGGCCTCGAACCAATTGCTGCACATAAATTGGATATTTTCTACATTTAAGCATTTTGCATTGTCTCTAGCAGATCTTATTGCTTCTACTGAAATATCTGTGGCATAAATCTTTGCATGGGGTCTTTCATGAGCCAGCGCAATGGCAATTGCACCACACCCGGTTCCAAGTTCGAGAATGTTGTACTCCTTTTTTAAATCAACCAAGTGTGACAATGCCAATTCAACAAGATGCTCGGTTTCTGGTCTCGGGATTAAAGTATGCTTGTTGACTTGCAAGTTGAGAGACCAGAATTCTTTACTACCTATTAAATAGGCTATGGGCATACCTTCGGCTCTCTTCTTTATATCTTTGTTATATTCTTGGACCTCTTTTCTGTTAGGAAAGATTTCTTTGGTATAGAAATGAATTCTTTCCATTTTCAAAATATTTGCCAGAAGTATTTCTGAATCTAGGCGAGGTGTTGGACTAGTCTGTTTTAGAGCTTTTTCACCTTTTTCGAGCAAAATGGAGCTTGAAATATTATTTATTGTCATTGCAAGTTAAGTTTCCACTGATGCTATTTGTTTGGCAGCATTTTCTTGGATCAATGATTGAATGAGAGTATCAAGTTCACCTTCCATGACCTGTGCAAGATTATAGAGCGTTAAATTTATTCTGTGATCCGTAATCCTACCTTGTGGAAAGTTATACGTTCTGATTCTCTCGGATCGATCGCCACTGCCAATTAACATTTTTCTTTCTTTTGCTTGTTGTTGAGACAATTTTTCTTGTTCCATATCAAATATTTTTGCTTTAAGTAGAGTCATAGCTGCTGCTTTATTTTTGTGTTGTGATCGATTATCTTGGCACTCAACAACAATGCCACTTGGAATGTGAGCCAAACGGACTGCAGAATCAGTTTTATTAACGTGCTGGCCTCCTGCCCCAGATGCTCTATACGTATCGACTCTAATATCACTAGGATTCAGTTCAATTTCATCCAGATCATCTAATTCTGCTATGACAGCGACAGTACAAGCGGATGTGTGAACTCTACCTTGTGATTCGGTTTTGGGAACCCGCTGAACCCGGTGTGTTCCTGATTCATATTTGAGTTGAGAATAAGCACCTTTTCCAATAATTTTTGCAATAATTTCTTTGTAACCACCTTGACCACTTTCATTTTGATTTAGAATTTCAACAATCCACTCTCTTTGTTCACAGTATCTGGAATACATTCTAAAAACATCACCAACAAAAATAGCAGCTTCTTGACCCCCTGTTCCTGCTCTTATTTCCAAGAATATATTGTTCTGGTCTCTTGGATCTGCCGATAGTAGCAATGGGTTGATTTGTTCCTCTAAATCTAATAGTTGTTGATCAATATTTAGTAGTTCCTGTTGAATTAATGTTTTTAATTCATCATCTTTCTCTCCAATCAGCTCGGATGCATCATTTCTTTCCTCAATGAGGAGTTGATATCTGCCAAACAGATCAACTAAAGGACCGAGACGAGAATATTCCTTGGACAGTTTTATCATTAATGTATTGTTTTTTTGTGTCTCTTCATCTGATAATTGTTTTTCAATAGAACGATATTGTTCTACTATTTGCTTTAACTTATTGATGACAGACTCTTTCATTGTGTTTCCAAAAATAAAAAAAATTCAAAAGGTATGGAATTTTGTTTTAAATAACCGGTTGTTGTTATTAATTATCATTGTATTTTCTCACCTATTTATTGCAAGTTGTGCCAATCATCAATTGGTTAGAAATTCAGAACTTTGGCAAGAGAGACTGGATGTTGTTAATGGACTCTCTGAATATCGAATAAAGGGTTCTTTATCTCTGCTCATGAATCGCAGTTCTTTCGTCGGTTCATTTGATTGTTTCAAGGGTAATTTTGCTTCAAAATTTATTGTCCGTGATTATTTTGGAAAACCTGTATTAACCTTTGATCCCAACCATCCAGAATTGATAGTAAATGACTCAGCTTTTGATGCACTTAAGAATAATTTTATATTCAACAACGATAATGAATTTAATATTTTGAGCTCATTGTTGGCATTGCCTGTAAATATAGAACAAGATCGACTTATTTATGATGACAAAGGTTGGCTCATTCAAGTCAAATATCCAGAATGGACGGTACATTATGAATCTTATCAGACATTAAATGGATTAGTGATCCCAAAAAAAATTACGATTAAAGGGCGATCATTTAGGTTGACATTGGTTAATAGTGTTTTGGAAATCTAGCATTTTGTTAAATGCTGGCTTGACAGTCCATATAACCAACATCAGAATGATTGGGTTGAATGCTTTTGGGGTGTAGCCAAGCGGTAAGGCAACGGGTTTTGATCCCGTGATGCGTAGGTTCGAATCCTACCACCCCAGCCAAAACAAGGTTATTATATATGAATAATCAATAATCAAAATGGGCTTATGAATCTAGATAATATTGTTCTATTTGCTGGCAATGCCTCTAAAACAGTGGGTAAAAAAGTTGCTCAAAAAATGATGCAGCCTCTAGGATGGATTCAATGTGAAAAATTTAGCGATGGTGAAATAAGCATTGAAATTCTTGAAAACATAAGAGGTAAAGACGTGTTTCTTATTCAATCAACATGTCCACCTGGAAATGAACACTTGATGGAATTGTTGCTCATGACGGATGCGTGCCGAAGAGCATCAGCTAAATCAGTTTCAGCAGTTATGCCTTATTTTGGTTATTCACGGCAAGATCGCAGACCCAGGAATGCACGTGGACCAATTTCTGCCAAGTTAGTGGCAGACTTGATTGAAACAGCAGGAGTAGAAAGGCTTATTACAATTGACCTTCATGCAGATCAAATTGAAGGCTTTTTTTCTATACCCGTTGATAATGTTTACTCATCACCGGTCTTAATAGGCGATATATGGAAACAAAAATATAAAGACCTAGTAATCGTTTCACCTGATGTTGGTGGGGTACTGCGTGCCCGAGCTATTGCTAGAAGACTAGACAATGCAGATTTGGCTATTATCGACAAACGCCGTGCGCAAGCTAATAAGTCAGAAGTTATGAATATTATTGGAGATGTCGAAGGCAAAACATGTGTTATTTTTGATGATATGGTTGATACGGCAGGGACCTTATGTAATGCTGCAACAGCGTTAAAATCTGAAGGAGCAGTGAGAACTGTCTCTTATGCTGCTCACCCCGTTCTGTCAGGGTCTGCGATCGATAACATTCAGGAATCAGAATTAGATGAACTAGTTGTAACAGACACAATACCGCTTTCTCAAGCAGCCTTGGATACTGGAAAAATTAGACAATTATCAATTGCAGAATTAGTGGCAGAGACCATTCGTAGAATAGTAGACAATGAGTCAGTCAGTTCTCTTTATGCAGACTAAAGACAAGGTACTTGTGAAATTTAAAGATAAGATCTAGTTTCAAACACTAACTTCGGTTATTATTCACCACCAATTTGCTCACAATTTTGAATCAACTAAAAACTGGATGATCGGATAAAACAATATGGCTGAGAATATAGATTTAATTGCAGAACTTAGAGATGATTCAGGCACCTCTAGTTCTAGGCGTTCGCGTCGTTCTGGGATGGTACCAGCTATAATTTATGGTGCGGGAAAAGAAAGCATAAAGTTAAATATAGGTCATAATCAACTTCTGCACAAATTGTCTACTCCTTCCTTCTTAACAAGTATTCTAAATATAAAAGTACAGGATAAGGAGGAATCTGTTTTTATAAAAGATATCCAAATTCATCCATCAAAAAAACAAATTATTCATTTAGATTTGCAACGGGTCATAGCAGATCAGGCTATACGTGTGACAGTACCAATTCATTTTACTGGTGAAGATTTATCCGATGGTGTTCAATTGGAAGGAGGAACCGTCACACCCTTACTGAATGAGATCGAAGTCAGTTGCTTGCCAAAAGATCTTCCTGAGTATTTAGAAGTTAGTGTTGGAGAGCTGAAATTGGACGATTTACTTTTCTTGTCTGATATCGTTCTTCCTGAAGGAGTTGAAATTCTTCAACTTACTCAAGAAGAACCCAATAATGAGCCAATTGTGGCAATTCGAGTGCTGAGAATTCAGGAAGAAGAACCGGAAGAAGTTATTGAAGAAGGTGAAGAAGGTGAAGAAGGCACCGAGACAGAACAAGATGAGGTATCAGCAGAGGCCACTACTGATTCTGAAGGAGGCACCGGTAAATCTGACTCTGAGGATCATAAAGACGACTCCTAGTTGGAAGGGCTGCTAATGACTTCAGCAAAACTTTCTCCACCGACAATTTTTGTCGGCTTAGGTAATCCAGGAGAGAAATACCTGAAGACCAGACATAATATTGGCTATTGGTTTCTGGACTTACTCGCCGACCACCACAACGCTTCTCCGTTTAAGAGTGAATCAAAGCTTTTGGGTAGTGCAGCTAAGGTATCATTTGCTGAGAGAAAGCTTTTACTTGTTAAGCCTTCCACGTTCATGAATGAAAGTGGAGAATCGATTAGGCGTTTTTTAAATTACTATAAATTTGACCTTTCTAACCTTTGCGTTATACACGATGATCTTGATCTTAAATATGGTTCATCAAAAATTAAATTTGATGGGGGACATGGCGGTCATAATGGTTTGAGAAATATCATCGATTTATGTGGTTCTTCCTTTTTGAGGGTTAGAGTAGGCATTGGTCATCCAGAAAGGCAAGATGCAATTGATTATGTTTTATCAAAACCCACCCAACAAGAAGCAAAAAACATCAACTCTGCGTTAAATACTGCCATAGAATCTGTCGATATAATGTTGAATCAAGGTGTAGCAAAGGCTATGGATTTTCTGAATCAAAGCAATTCTTGAACTCATTTCTGATTTGCCAATCGCGTTCCTCGACCTAAAGCTTTTATTTTTTTAATAGCGATTTGCTTAGGCAAAGGAGCCATACCACAATTACTACAAGCTATTAAGCGCTCACGTTCAACATATTTGAGTGCTGATGCAATATTGTGTTTGACTTCTTCTGGTGATTCTATTTTATCTGCAACCACCGTAATAACCCCAACCATGATTTCTTTGTCTGGGAGCAGTAGCATTAATTCAGGAGGGACATTGGAGCCTGCAAATTCTAAAGATATTTGGTTTAGATTGCTTTTATTAAGAGCAGGAAAGATATTTTTATATTCAGTCCAATGGTCTCCCAATGTTTTCTTCCAGTCTAAATTTTCTTGGATGCCGTATCCATAGCAGACATGGACTGCTGTTTTACATTTAAGGTTTTTTGCTGCCTTTTCTAAAGCATCAATTCCCCACTCAATTGTTTCTTGGTTAAATGAATTAAATGCAGGCTCATCAAATTGAATGACGTCAACGCCAACAGCTTCTAATTCCCTTGCTTCTTGATTCAGAACCTTGGCAAACTCAAAAGCCATTTCAGACCTGCTATTGTAATGATCGTTGGCAATGGTATCGCAAATTGTCATTGGTCCTGGAAGGGTAAATTTTATTGCTTTGTTTGTGTTTTCTCTTAAGAACATTGCCTCTTTTGAGTGTATTTTTTCTGTTTTTCTGATTGCTTCTGTTACGGTTGGAACTTCCACGGTATAACGATCATTCCTTATCCCCATTTTGATTTTTTTGTCCCAACTGATACCAAGAATTTTCTGAAGAAATCCATGTACAAAATGAATTCTAAATTGTTCACCTTCAGAAATAATTTCAAGTCCAGCTTTTTCTTGTTCTAGTATCCATTCCAAAGCGGATTTTTGTTGACCTTCCCATAATTGTTCATCTGCCAGTTTCCATTTTGGCCAAAGTGTTTCTGGTTCAGCAAGCCAATTTGGTTTTGGCAAACTTCCTGCCGTTGTTGCCAATAATTTTCTGGTCATAATTTTCTAAGTTAATTGTTAAACTCGCTGTTCACTTATTGCGTTAAAATGAGATTAGGAAGTAGGGATTATAAAATATTTATATATTTAAAAGAACCATATGGGAATTAGATGCGGAATTATCGGATTACCAAATGTAGGTAAATCGACTATATTTAATGCTTTAACACAGAGTGGTGTTGATGTTGCCAACTATCCTTTTTGTACCATTGACCCAAATATAGGAAGTGTCGCTGTTCCAGATAAAAGACTAAGTGTTTTTACTGATATGACGCATATAGAAAAAGTCATTCCTTCGTTCGTAGAATTTGTCGACATTGCTGGTTTAGTCGCAGGTGCTTCAAAAGGTGAAGGCTTGGGTAATCAATTTCTTGGTAATATTAGGGAAACAGATGCCATAGTCCATGTGGTTCGATGTTTTGAGAATAATGATATAGCCCATGTTTCAGAAAATATTGACCCTGTGAATGATATTGAAATTATTAATACAGAATTGCTTCTGGCAGATATACAAACGGTTGAAAAAAATTATGTCCGAGCAGAGAAGCAATCAAAAGCAGCCCAACAAGGAGATATTGAGAAGAGAGATTTTTTAAAAAAATTATTGGAGCATCTCAATAAATTCTTACCGGCAAGAAATTTTATTATAGATGATGAAAAGACGGATTTTTGGATGAAAGAATTACATTTGTTATCTGCCAAACCAACACTATACGTTGCTAATATTAATGAAGAGAATGTTCATTCTGGTAATGATTTCACCGTTCAAGTTCAAGAATATTTAGGCCACAATCAGGATTTTGAATTGATTACAATGTGCGGGGCATTGGAATCTGAACTATCTCAAATTGAAGGCGAAGAACAAATTGAATTTCTGAAAGATCTTCAGCTAGAGGAACCTGCATTAGAGAGATTGATTCAATCGTGTTATACCTTACTTGGTTTGCAAACATTTTTTACCACACGACCTGGAGAGGTAAGATCTTGGCCTGTCAAAGTCAAGACCAAAGCACCACAAGCAGCAGGCCTTATTCATAGTGATTTTGAGCGTGGTTTTATCTCCGCTGAAGTCATTCCATATAGAGATTATGTTGAGCTGGGTGGGGAGCAGGCTTGCAAAACTGCGGGTAAACTTAGACTAGAAGGTAAAGACTATATTGTCCGTGAAGGTGATGTTATTCATTTTCGTTTTAATGTTTGACGATAGAAGTTTTTACTCTCTGCTGAGGTCTGCTATGGAATCAATTATTGTTTCATAATTCTCGTAAAATTCTTTGGATTCGCCATCAGCTTGAGTGATGGGTGTATTAATATCCTCGGTTAGATCAAGTAGACCTAGATTGTTTAAGAAACGAGTGATCTTGATCCAGCGACTAATATTTCTAACATTATGCCCACCTAAAGTACCCCAATCTTGAACAGAGCCTGGAGTGGGGTGGTATTTTGTTATTCTTGTAAAAATAACATCATTTTTGCGATCAACAAATATGTATTGTCCATATTTACCGCTGGCATTAAAAATGCTTCCTTCATCATCATTCTTGGACATCCACCAGTGAAGATTATAGCCGCGCTGTATTTGACTAGTGATTCCACCTGGGGTTGTATCCCAGTATACGGTGAATGTTTCGTCTACAAATTCTTTTGAGATAATTGTTTTTCCGTTCCATTGTCCATTTCTTGAAAAGAGTAACCCAAATCGTGAAAAGTCTCTTGCAGACATGTCTATGCAGCAGTAAGAAAGAACATTGCCTACTGCATCACGCCACAGGGTATGGTCACTCACACCAATTGGATCCAGAATTCTCTGCCTCAATAGCACATCAGCTTTTCTGCCTGTGGCTTTTAATAAAATGTCACCCAACAACATAGAATTCACATTGTTGTATTCAAAGATTTTATTTGGTTGTTTCTCGACCCCAACATTTTTTGCATAAGCAAGGTGATCTTTCTCAAAGAACATAAGCTCGTGCTCATGTTCAGGAAATTGAAGTCCAGATGACATATTGAGAAGGTCCCTTATTTTTATCTCAGATCTTTCATCATTGAAGTATTCTAAATAATCACTCGCTTTATCATCGAGGCTATTGATCTCACCTTGATCAATTGAAATACCAATAAGCGCTGCATACAAGCTTTTCCCTGCTGACCACGATGTGCCAAACGAAGATGCATCAAAGCCTGCTGCATATTTTTCTCCAATCAAAAATCCATTCTTAATTAAAACCACTGCCTGTGTTGCTGGATCTTGAAACGATAAGTCAAACAGAGTATCTATTTTTTTTTGATCAACATTAAGAGTGCTCGGTGTTTTCGTTGTCCATTGATCTGTAGGATATTCCAGAGTATCAGCAAATAAAATGCTGGATGACGCACATAATAAGATTAAACCACAGTAACAAATTAGCTTTTTTCTCATACGCTTAATAACTTCTGAGCTATAATTTTGAGGCTGAAACTTGACAGAATTAGTTTTCAGACTGACAATCCATTTTTCTGGTCAACACGGTGATGTAGCTCAGTAGGTTAGAGCATCGGATTCATAAACCGAAGGTCGGTGGTTCAAATCCACCCATCACCACCAGAATACTGGGCTAACCCATTGGGTTATTGGCATTCAAGAATTCAGGATCGATTGTGTCAACACCTTGGTCTTTGGCAGCATTGACCATATGGTTAATGGCCATATCCATTGCAAAATCTGGGACCTGTGTCAATGCTTCGCAAGCATCGTCAGTAAATGTAATATTTTCATCCGCACTATTTGCTTTCTCTTTAATTGTTTCTGCATCCATGATTTTTCCTTTTTTAGCTAAAGTAAGTATTAGTGGTTAATTGTGTCAAATTTTTCTTCAAACGTGAAGAGTAATTGTTTGAGTGATTTAGTTTAGCCAATGAGGTGCGTGAGTAATCCATCAAGTAATTTTGGCTCAAACCAGGTAGATTTTGGTGGCATGATTTGATTTGCTTCAGCCACAGAGATGAGAGCATTCATTGGAGTTGGATACAAAGAGAAACCGATCGCCATTTCTCCAGAATCCACTCTTTCTTGGAGTGCTTCAATTCCCCTGATCCCACCTACAAAATCAATTCTTTGATCAATTCTTTCATCCTGGATTCCTAATATTGGTTCTAGGAGGTAATCGTGCAGAAGGGAAACATCCAGTGATTTTACTGGATCTATTGCTTTTCTATGTGTTTGTTTGAGCTCCAATTTATACCAGTTCCCTTGAAAATACATACCAAATTGATTGGGCTGGGTGGGTTTAAAGGTCGAAACCATTGTTTCAATATCAAAAAATTGATCAGTCGCTTGTAATAAAGATTTTTTTGAATGGCCATTGGCATCTTTAACGACTCGATTGTAGTCTAGAATGTTCATTTCATCTTCAGGGAATGCGACCACGAGAACATAATTGTAGTTTTCTGTGCCATTGTGGTCTTTATTTGCTGCTTTTTTGTTTTTTCTAACCTTTGCTGCAGCAGCTGATCGATGATGACCATCGGCTATAAATAAGGCGTCCATATCGTTTAACAGGGCTAGAATTGATTTAAGCGTATTGGCGTCAGATAACCGCCAAATCTTATGTCTGGATCCATCGTTTGCTTCTACGTCATAAAGGGGAAGTGTATGAATAGTGATTTCTGAGAGCATGTCTTTTAAGTCATCATTCTTTTTGTGTGCCAGCAATACAGGACCTGTTTGAGCATTTAGGGTGGCAATATTATTGAATCGATCCTTTTCTTTTTTTGGTGTGGTGTGTTCATGTTTCTTGATTAGGTTATGTTCGTATGCATCCAATGATGCGATGCAACCAATACCGGTTTGTTTATGGGTGTCAAGTGAGATTTCATAAACATAGATCGAATCTATGTCTTCTTCTACTAGAATTTTTTCATGGATAAGGTTGTTGAAATTTTTTAAACCCTGTTGGTAGACCTCCGGATTGTCATATGAGGTACTAACGGGTAAATCGATTTCAGGCCTTGAAATATGGAGGAAGCTCAGTGGTTTATTTGCTGCTAATATCCTCGCTTCATCTGAGCTTATAACATCATAGGGTGGAGCAATGACCTCTAATACTTTTTCAGGTATTGGTCGTAGTGCTTTAAATGCTTTAACTAGATTATTTTTTCCTGTCTCAGTCATTTGTTTAATTATTATCAAAAAGAATCAGTAATTATTACTATAGGTTAAAATTATTATGTATAAAGGTGGATTATATTCGATAATTGTAAGTCACTTTTAAAAAATCATGGAGAGTAATTTTTGTGATACCGGCTCATATTCAAAAAGCAGTCAGCAGCAAGAATAGACCTGCAAGCGATCAGGAAAGAGATTCATTAAGAAAACCAGGCGAGATTCTAAATTTCTTTGATGTAAAGGAAGGGGACAAGATTGGAGAACTCAATGCTGGAAGAGGCTATTTTTCATCAATTGCAGCAAATACAGTGGGAGAACATGGAATTGTTATTGCTCATACATCGCCAATGAGCGTTAAACGCTGGAAAGGCAATCCAATTGAAAAAAGACTTGAAGAATTCCCACAATCCAACCTGATTCCAGTTGTTGGAGAAATGGAGTCACCTAATTTTCCAGGTCAGCTAGATAAAATATTTAATATAATGACCTATCATGACTCAGTTTGGACAGGCACCAATAGGGATCGCATGAATACAAGTGTTTTTAATACCTTGAGAGATACTGGCATTTATGGAATATTGGATCATCATGCCAGACTCGGTCGAGGTAAAGATGATTGCCATAAAATTCACCGTATTGAAAAAGAATTTGTTATTGATGAGGTTCTGAGGGCTGGGTTTATTTTGGACAAAGAATCCAATCTTTTGGAGAATCCAGAAGATGATTTAACTTCAATGGTTTTTGAAAAGGGGATCAGGGATCAAACCAGTCGATTCCTCTTATGTTTCAAGAAGTCTTAACGCTAGTAAATTAAAAGATTATTGAATCTATCAATCTACTAATTCGACTGTAACAGTGCTGTTCTCATCCAAATCAGAGATTTTAAATTCCACTCCCATGGCCTGAGCATAATTGAGATAACGGGGCTTCCACCAGCTTTCTAAAATCTCCTCTTCAGTGAGATCAAATTGACCCAATCTTTTTGCTGCATTCAACACTTTTTTAAAAGGAAAAGTGAATGTACGCTTCCCTGGCTCATTCTTTGTTTCTAATATCATCTGGAAATGACAACCTGTTCGTTCGAAATTCATTATCAATGCCAGTTCTTTATTGCCGGTTTTTTCTATCATGGCTTTGGATCGTTCAAGCAAAGGTTTCATGGTTTCAAGATCATGTGCTAGCAGTTCTTCTAGAAGTCCTTTATTTTTTGCAAACTGAATAGTATTTAAGTGTGCTTTAAGTAATGCATCATTTGTATCATGAGGGTAGGGCCTTTGCATTTTTATTGTTTTCACCAGTACCTGCATCGCTGTAGCTAAATCTGCTTCCCTTCCTTCCATTCCTGTCGGTGGAGCTAAATTTTCAGGATTCATAGCCTCTTTTTTAGGGGAGCTTCCAGTTTGTTTTTCCTCGTTTCTTGGTTTGTTTCTTCCTTGCATCATTGCCATTTTATTTACCTTTTAAATTACAATTAATTCATTTCTATGGGCGATTATTAGACAATAATCTCATACTAGGTAATTTTATAAATCTTTTAATAACTATTTTTCGTATTTAATATATTAAGGTTTGATATTAATCTATAGAAATAAGATTAAAATAATTGCCTGAATCATCAATCTTTGATTATGAGGAAGTAGAAAATGTATATAAACTTTTGGTATCCAGTAGTACTGAGTGAGGAACTCAAAGAGGAACCCATCAGGGCAAGAATGCTCGGACAGAATTTTGTGGTATTCAGGGATTCGAAGGGTAAAGCGAACACTCTAGGTGATACCTGTCCTCATCGAGGAGGAGCACTGTCTGGAGGCATCATCAAAAAGAATTGTATTCAATGTCCATACCATGGTTGGCAATTTGATGGTGAGGGACATTGCCGCCGGATTCCATCATTAGGCAAAGGTGCAAAAATTCCAGTAAGAGCACGAGTGGATGCCTATCCAACTGAGGAACGATATGGCATTGTTTTTGCTTTCCTGGGCGATTTAGAGGAGAAACAAAGACCACCCATTATGCCAGTGAATGAATTGGATGATGAGCAGAATTGGCGGGCCAATTGGTTAACCTATGAAGCAGATATAAATTTTGAACGCTCCATAGAGAATGGTCTTGATGCTGCTCACAACGAATTTGTTCATCCTACCCATGGACACGAGGGAAAAGATGAGGACTACAAAGTCAATAAGCTTGATTTTGTTGAGAATATGTTTGGGCAGAAAAAATGGGGATTTGGGTTTTGGCATGCATTCAAATCGCCTGCATCTACAAAAGAGAGTCCACAAATAAAAGATGAGAGTGATCAGAGAATGGCAGGCTCTGGTATTGTTGGTCCCAATCAAATGTGGACTTATATTGTCTTCAATGAAAATTCAGAATTTAGGCAATACATGTTTGAATGTCCCGTGGAACAGAACCACGTCAAGATTTTCTTAATCAACATGAGGAAAATGATGCTCGATGCAAATATGGATAAGGCGATTGCGGATCGTTGTATGACGATTGCAAGACAAGATATCGAACTTCTTGAACAACTTAACCCAGTGTTGACACCCGATACCAATAGTAAAGAGCTCCTTGTGCCGGCCGATGAGCCTTGTATAAAATACAGAAAATTACTTGATGGCTGGAAGAAAAAAGGTTGGAAAATAGACAGCAATGAAGTTAACAAGCATCTTGGCAAGAAAGCATTTGTTATTCCATCACCAGACAGAAAAAAGCAAAAAGGATGGGTGCTTGACACAGTCCCTCTCTCATCCAGATAGATGATTATTCTTTGCCTGATTACCGGGCTTTCCACAGTTGGGTTTGGCTTGGTATTACCAACTTTCTTGTTCTACGCTCAAAATCTAGGTGCCACCACTGCCATTGCAACCGTGATTATTGCCACATACTCTATGGGTCAATTCATTGCTACACCCCTTTGGGGTAGATTGAGTGATCGAATTGGTAGAAAACCTGTTTTACTAATCAGTATTTTTTGTCAAAGTATTTGCTTTATGGCTTTGGCATTGGCACCCAATTTATGGATGTTGGCGTTGGCTCGTTTTATGGGTGGAATAGTGTCTGGAAATATATCCACAGCAATGGCATATGTTTCTGATTCTACCAATGAAGAAAAACGTGCTAAATGGCTAGGCTACATTGGTGCCAGTGTGAGCATTGGTTTTATGACTGGACCTGCAATAGGTGGTCTATTGGGAGGTCAGGATGCAAGCAGTGCCAACCTATTTTATCCAGGCATAGTCGCTGCATCTATCGCCTTTATGACAGGCATAATTGCCATTTTCTTTCTCAAAGAAAGTTTAAAGCCAGAGCACAGAAATCCCAACACCAATAAAAAATCTTCTTTATTGAAAAATTGGGGCTTAGTTTTCAAAAGACCAGTCTTGGCTGAGATTGTTTTACTGGGATTCCTGATGATGTTTGTGACTGGGACCTTTGAAACGATATTCCCATTATGGACAGAAGCAAGATTTTATTGGGGACCAATGCAGGTGGGATATAGCATGACTTATATAGGTCTAACTGTGACCCTTGTCCAAGTGTTTGTGGTGGGTAGAGTTGTGCCTCTCCTAGGTGAAGTAAATGTTATCAGATTGGCATTTATAGGCTATTCCATTGGGTTATTCATTATGGCACAGGCACCATCTTGGGTTGTTATGATGGTTGGATTGACTTTCTCTGCTTCAAGTGGCGCCACTTTTGGAACAGCAGCATCGAGTTTTGTCTCAAAAGTTGCTGGCGATAATGAAAAAGGCTTTGTCTTGGGTGTTTATCAGTCCTGTGGCTGGCTTGGAAGAATTTCTGGACCATTAGCTGTAGGGGTTGTTTTTAGTGCAATTAGCGTTAATGCACCACTCTACCTTGGTATTCTGGTTCTCATTCCATGTATTATAATAATTTCAGTGGTTGCCAAAAAAGCAGATCTCAGAAACACTTAATATCCTTTATGAAATAAATATAAAGTTATAATAAATCACACGCATACAATTACAAAAAAGGTAGAACAAGATGATAAATATGTTGAAGATTCAAAAAACCTATAAACAAAAATTAATTACCATATGTGTTTTTCTGTTGGGTGCACTTTTTTTTAACATTAGTAACCATATCAGTGCTGAAGATGCCGATCCTAGCATCCCTGAGGGATATGTATTGACTACATTTATTACCGGTGCCAATCGTGGCATAGGGTTTGAGTTTACGAAACAGTATTTAGAAAAGGGTTGGCGTGTCATTGCTACTTGCAGAAAAACTGAAACAGCAGAAGATCTGAGGCTGCTTCAAAAGGAATATCCGGAACGACTCATTATTGATCAGCTTGATGTTAGAGACCATAAGCGGATTGATGCGTTAGCGATCAAGTACAAAAATATCCCAATTGATGTTTTGTTGAATAATGCCGGAATCTCTGGCGGCACAAGCAATCAGGTTTTTGGACGGTTTAATTACGATGCATACAACACTGTATTAGAGACCAATACGATTGCTCCATTAAAAATTGCAGAGGCTTTCTATCCAAATGTCCGTGATAGCCAGCAAAAGAAAATCATTGCTGTATCGAGCAGTGAGGGTTCTATTGATAACGTCTTTAAACGTGGGGGCAGACTTTTTTTCTATCGCTCTAGTAAATCGGCATTGAACATGTTGATGGTCAATCTTGCCTACATGCTTAAAGATAGAGGGATTGCAGTTGGTCTGGTCAATCCAGGCGCAACGGGAACCGATTTTATGTCTAGTTTGCCGGCTTTCTTTCCCTTAAGAAAGACCGAAGATGCTGTTGAGGATATGATCAGGAATATTGATTCAATTACGATAGAGAATACCGGTGCTTATCTCAACTACAATGGTAAAACCATCCCTTGGTAGCCAATGCCAGATTAATATTCCGCAATGCCTGCTAGCGATCGTGCTACATTGGTTTCAGCGCTAGTAATCATTTCACCTGACGCTATATTAAATTTGCCAACCACACCACTGAAAAAATTCCCAATGTAGGCCGATTTCCCGTCCTTGGATAAAGTCAATGCCGCCCATCCAGGATCTGGAAGATCCATGGTGGTAATAATTTCTCCAGTTTCTACATCATGACGACACAAGCTAAATCCTGCCCTAAAGTTTGCCTTAATTGAATACAAGTCACCATTGGGAGCGTAGCTGATGGCAATCACCATGTCGCCGCTGTCAGGTGCATACGTGAGTAGATCATCCATTTGTTCACGATTTATTAAATCAAATTGAAAGATTCGGTTACCCAGTTCAGAGATATAAATTATTTTTGCATTGTCCGGGCTGATGGTGGAGGCATTAACACCAAGAAACCCAGGCATACCTCCGTGAGTTTCAGTTTCAAAGGTATCAAGCAGTTCACCATCTTGTGTGAATTTGTAAATGTTGCCATCACCATATTTTTCAGTTTCTGGCATAAAAGGCAGAACTGTTTCTAATTTTCTTGGCCCTTCCAGTGCCTTGTTGTTGGATTCATCGCCAACCAAATGCTCCCCCAGATAAAGGGTTCCATCGTTGGCAAAACTAGCGTTCGAATAGGACCGTTGGCCAAAATCAGTTTTTGGGAGTTGATTACCGTCGCTGTCAACCTTAATAACAGAATAATTTTGACTGTCAAAAGCCCAGAGTGTTTGGTTTTGATCAAATTTTAAA